>Ga0224573_1000014_pt1 | contig 24665 bp, 20 predicted proteins | sample CRU1metagenome_FD_189088 | JGI IMG/M metagenome (GOLD analysis project Ga0224573, IMG submission 189088) | Spruce roots microbial communities from Bohemian Forest, Czech Republic - CRU1 | ecosystem: Host-associated > Plants > Roots > Unclassified | place: Czech Republic: South Bohemian Region... | reverse complement strand
ATAAGGAAGGGGAAGGAGAGGGTGAGGCAGCGAACTCTCGACCAACGGGAGAGGAATTCCATCTAGCCGATTGGAGGCAGTGGAATAAGAATCCTTCCAGCCTTAATAAGCATCCCCGGATTGGAACTATAGAGTCTCCGAAAGGGTAAACATATAGTCTCATCCGGGTAGCCATCCATCTTCTTCATAAAGTTCCGCTGGGCCCCTCTATGAATCAATCAATCTTTAAGTTGACCTGAGTTGTCGGTATGGAGGGGATGGAGGGGGGAAGACATGAGATGGTAGTATCTTGGGGTTGGGTGAGGAATGCGTGGAAGGAGTTAGGGGGCTAGGTCGGGGGGCGGGTTCATGGTTAAGAGGTGTAGCTGTGCGTGAACGTGGTTGCAGAGAGGTGGTGCATGTTGTTGGAGGTAGCCTTCGAATTGGATCGGAGATAACTAAGGAGGGGGAGGGGTATCCATATGGGGTGTGGTGAGAAAGATGGGAGGCCGGGGAGGCAATGTGGGAGGACCAGTAGTGGTAGTGCGGGGTTGTGGACATCTGTGAGGTGGAATATAGAGGAATGGTAAAGAGAAGGAAGTTGGTGGGGGTGCAATGCGGGACAACAGTACTATGGGGGGAAATGGAGTTGTTGGAGGAGAAGGGGTGACAGGTCGGGGAGTGACTTGTTGTTGAGGTGAGTGAGGAATGGAAGGGAAACTGGGGCAGTGTGCCAGCTGACGTTCCACAACAATGGCTCGGACAAAGACCTAGTCGAGGGTGCTGTTTTCAAACAAGGCCACTTCATTGCATAAAGCACTTAGTAAACCAGAATGAAAATGAATAAGTACCTCTTCGGAGTCTTGAATCTGGAGTTGAATCTGGAGTTTGGTGAATATTTAAATATACTTACTGTTGTACACTTTGGCCTGGATATTGGCAAAGCTGGATGGAACCAGTGATACATCAAATCCTACAGGTACCCAGGAGGATAGAAACGGTTGCGGAGAGCTTGGCAGAAGGAAGGCATCCAAAGTGAGTGGTAAGTGGCGTAGAAGTGAGATGATGTTAAGAGTGAAACTGCTACCATGTTAGGGCTATGTTTTCTAGCTGGCATCCTGCAAGTTTCACGCGCTGATCTTCAGTGATGTCTGGACATAGTTGAAAGTAGGCAGTGAGGCTGCGGATCCATGAGTCAATAAGTTCTCCCTGCATTTGGCCTCCATATTTAGGCAGAGAAATACGTGTGTCTAGTTTAAAAGGAGTGGGAGCCTTAATTTGTTTGCGTATTAGCTCTGTAAGGAATAGAGCGAGCTCCTATATTGCTCAGGAATGAGGTGATTCCTCATTAGCTGAAGAAGAGGCACTACCACGACGTGGAGGCATGGTGGAAGTATGAGAGAATGAGGGAGCTTTAAGATGTACTAGAACAAATAGAGCAGAGTGATATTGTAACTATGCCAAGAGAGATCACACAGAGCCAGTTTTGAGTAGGTCGCCCACGATCTGTCTGGTGCCAACCCTTTAGTTTTAAACGGTGCTACCCATTTGCTACAGATACACAAAGGGTACTAATCCAAGATGAAAATGCATACAAAAGGCGCTACTATCTTCGTATAAACCATTCCCAAAGTTGAATATGAGTCGTGAGCTAGGGCCAGTATGCTGCCAGACCGTTTGATGTAGACTACAACGGAGACCCAAAAGAAATTGCACCCGATCTGCTGTTCACACTGCTTCTCCACAAAGAAAAAGACTTTTCACACGGGGGTTGATCTTTAATATAGCTGCTGCACAAAAGGAGATAGGGCTCGATAGACACTTGTGCATAGGTTTTGGACAGCTTAAACACTAGACAAGGTGAGAGTCGGCCAATGTGGGGGCAGCAGGACTTGCGTGATGCGTAGTAGGTCCACGATGCTAATTGCAGTTGTGTAGAGGAAAGCTGATATGAACACTTTATAACCCTCCCTAGATGCTAACGGTGAAATTACATACAAGAGATTCGCACTTGGCTACCAAGTAAGATATTGGTTTAAAACTTCAATGTTTGATGCCCAAGTGGGAATGTTTGATGCCCAAGTGGGACGCGGAAACCCTAGCCACGGGATCCGGCAAGAGAAGCGGCCAGGTCGATCGATCTGCCTTCTCTTTCTAGGAAATCACGCCCAATAGATATATAGAGACCGTCCACTTCATCAAATGCTCAGAAAATTTGTTTCAAGACTGTGCAGAGAAGTAAATCATGCTCAGCCTACTGGAAGAGATCTTTTGTGGCAGATGTAAAGAGCCAATCGAACAATGGAAAGAAAATAATGAATAAAGCCGTTAGGGAGGATTCTTTGTAGATCAACTGAGATAGGTCTGTAGCAAGATACTGCTGACCGGTTGGGAATTAGAAACAGGGCTATGCTTAGATCTTCAGGATAGAATGAATCGACGTGGCTTGTTAAGAGAGCCTGCTGCTGCGGAAGCAAACAAAGAATATTGGCGGAAGAGTGCGCGGTAGAGGATGAGCTGGAAAGTGCTATAGGCAGAAGACCACGATTTGTCTGTAGTAGGTGGTCGATCCCAAACGACCAAGGAGGATGCATCGATTTACCCTAATCTGCAAGGGTTGATAGATCTGTGCTACGAACCAACAATTCTCTTCAGTTCTCCACGCCAGTTAAAACCTCTCCAGTGACCAGATCTGCTAATCGGTGCAATGCCATTTGCTGCTCGGATAGCGGACTATCTTTATGTCTTATAGGGTTTTTTGCTTCCTCAATAACCCATTTAAAGAGCCACTCGTAAGTAGTAAGAGATCGAGGATGCGCAAGCAGGCTCACCCGTCGCCCCCCCACCCAGAATGAGCCCAGCGATAGAAAGGTGAGTTCGGGCCCAGAGAAGGGATGGAATGAGTGCAACGTTACATCGGGCATGCTGGAAGAAAGCCTTTGTTGGTTGGTTCCTAGTACGAAAAATAGATCTATTTTCTCGTACGGAACAGAAATATCAGCTTCAAATGGGCAGAATGCCTCTTTCTCTCTTCCGGGCACTAAGAACTAACTACCGGGGAAAGGAACCAACTATTTCCTTGGCAAAGTAAGCTTGGTCTTCTGCGCTCACCTCCCTCCCTAATAGATAGGCATTGATCTATAGGCATTGATCCGAATCTAGAGATTAGGTTGAGTAAGCTAGACGATTTGATTAATATCAATCCAAAACTAAAGAAAGCCCAGTGCATACACTTAGCGAGCTCGGCATCACAAGTTGCTTATACTACTTGCTTATACTACTTGGTTTTGGATTTATTGCCTGTGAAGATACGGTCTTTATTCTTTTCACTGATACGGGTAACAGTTTTCACTAATACGGCAGGCCTTACCATCTTTGAAAGCATAAAGCCAGCTATTGAAAATAAGACGATTACGCCTCGTGGATCTTCCAAATCGTACTTTTCCGTTGTTATTCGAAACTCTACCAGAAACGGAGAGGTTAAGTAGGAAGTAGCAGGCTTTCGAAGCGTGATAGCTTGAGCAATGTAATGATCCTTACGGGTGGTCCTCGGCCGCTCCCAGAGATGTAAAATAATGGCTGGCTCGATCGGATCTACTGAAATAGTCGTTTTTGGGGAGTGAAGTTTGGTTTGAAGTGAGAGCGCTTGTCGGAAAAAGGAGTGGGGACGTTCTTTGTCCCAGATCCGGTTCATAGTATGTAACGGCTTGAACGAACTGGCTGTCATCAAAAGAAAGTGAAAATATCTCTCTCGTCGAAGAGTGAACAACCAGGGCTGATCCTTACCTCCGTAGGACAGCGCTTGTATAAGGAAATATCCTTTTTGTATTGGCTGCTTCGTTACAAAGCGATGATCTACCTCTGTATTCCGTTCCGCATGTGAGCCCGTGTCACTCGAGGGTAGGGGGGAGGATTAGGACCCTTCTATTCTAGTTGCAGGACCAACCCTCCCTTCTAGCTAGTTGCTGGAGCTCCTCCACCTCTAGCTGAGTGTCTTTGCGATTCGATTTCTTCTCCGGGGCGGCAATATAAATATAAAGGCACCTCGCTCCTCCTACTCACAAGGTAACAAAAAGGTATCTTAATACTTCCCAAGCCCCAGCCCGCCCTTGAAACGAAGACTCAACGCCGAACGGCAGACCTACCTTCCTTTCGGTCGGGGATAAAACCCGAACGGAGACCTTTCGATCGACGAGAGAGAGCTCCGCAGACTGCCGAACGATAGAATAGAATAGATAGGGTTCCCCCACCCTGAGAAAACAATGTAAAAACTATTTTTTGTGCCTGGTCAGAGGTAAACAGCTAGCTCTTGCTTGTTCTGTTGCTTGTCGTGTTTGCTGCTTGCCTTCCTTCTTTGTAGTGTAGGGGAGGGTTCCAGGGCAAGCTATGAGCAGGGAATTTCACTTTTGGCATTGTCACGAGATATGGAGGTAGGTGGGGTGAATGGGGAATCAAAAGAGAGAGAAGGTAGAGGATGGGTGGGTAGAGTGGTGGAAGCTCCAGGTGGAGTTGAGAATGCAAGTAGAAAAGTTCCTGGTCCTCCCTTTTTGGAAAAAAGGGGGATAAAAGCTGCGGATTTTGTTCCATATCCATAACCATATGCAGACTATTCAATAGATAGGGGTACGCTCAATAGATAGGCATTCGGGCTATAAGGTTTACTATTATTGCTATAACAACCAACCCTGCGTAAAAAAGCATCCGCTACAAGGCAAGGAACCTTAAAGCGTTTCGTATTGGTATCGGTTCCAATGGTTGGCTACTGTAGAGGAGGAAACATGACTCTCTGTTCGACGGAGTAAGGCATTATCTCTCCTGGTTCACCATTGCTACTACCTAAACTCTTCATGCCCGGTGCTCCCTCTCCTTAATAAACTTCTCCTCAAGCTAAGCCATCTCTGCCCGATGCATATAGTGGAACTGTTGCAAGGTCGCTTCGTGATCTGCCGACATTTGATTCTTTTCCTATTGCATCTTTACCAACTTTTAATCTCTCACCCAATACCAATAATAGAAGGGACCAATACAATAATAGAAGGGCGGCTCGGTGCAACGGAGCCTGCTGGTCCTGCAATCCATTCATGCTATTACAGAACAATAGGTCTCATATCTTTCTGTCAACATGTTGATGTAGGGTTTCACCCATCACCCACATCAACCGGGTCTCACCCTCCATGTCTTTTTCCAGTCCTTATTCCATTCTTCCCGTTTGCACAGATGCTCTGATTCTTGGGTGCCTGCATTTACCCTGCTAATCTCCTGGATGAAAATGTTGGTCCGGTTTTCTAACCGGTCCTCCATCCCCTCGAGCCATCGTCATTGCTTTAAAACATAAAGAGTCCACGTGCTCGAGAAGCTCCTTGGTCCTGGCACTTTAGCCACTTTAGATGATCCGAGGTGGCAGTTTTTACTTTTATTTCCATTGTGATCCGACTGGCGTTCCACTAACAAGTCCACCCACAGGTTTCCCTTAATCTCAACCTCAGGTTCACCACCCCCCCTCCTGCAAGATACTGTCCATGAATCGGCCCCCTCCTGTCCCCCAACCCACTTCACCCTGTAGATTTGCCGCCCAGAATCCCTGCTTCATCTTTCAAGAGAGAGATTGATGGAGACCAATTAGGGACTTTGTAATCTAGAAGACCCTTGAGGTAGGGCACCAACCAAAAAGGAAGATCATTACACCGTTGCTCTCCCATGAGCCATGAACTCATGGACTCAGCCACCATTCACAGCTTCTATGTCTTAAATTGGGCAATCTCCACTCCCCAATCCTCGTGCCAGGGATGAGGCCTATCTACTTACTCTCTGAGGCGCAACTCCCTGGCTGCCTTTTCCTCCTTGGAAATCTGTTAGGGAGGGCAACCTCCTCACTGCTAAGCTGTAGTTCAGTCAATGGATGTCCGCCAGCTCCATGGAAATGAGCCCATGGAAACACCCACACTTCTTGCTTTTAGGATCATACCCTTGTAATGCCGAATTTCATGCCTGGGTGATCCCAACACCGGTATGGTAATGCACTAGGCCACCCCCACCCTGAAGCTGTACGAACGAGGTATTCAGGTAATCCATTTCACCATACCCGAATGGGCGGGTAACCAACCAAATACCAACTGATGTTGCGAGGAGCACTTCCTACAGCTTGGTCACCCTTATCTCCCTGCCTCCACTTCAGTGCGGATGGCTGAGGAACCCCCGAAAAAAAAGGCAAATAAAAACCACCGACAAAGAACTAATGTTTAGGGGAGGGCCGAAAAGAACTAATGCTTTTGAAGGAGATCATAAGTATGGGAAAGCTGGAAAAGGGAGTTGAGTATAGACTCTATTTTCTCTTTTCATAAGGAAAGGATAATTTCTTAACAGAGGCGAAGCCTTATTTCTAACAGGGGAAGTGTCCCCTGTACCCCTCCCTCTCTTCAAAGGCACTTTATTTATTTATTCACCAAGCCGTTGATTGGTTAATTCGACGAGCTAGCCCGTAGCAAGCCGAAACTTCCCTCCCAGCATCAGTGGTCGACAAACTAGCCACTCAATCCCGAACGAAATAGGAACGTGCGAACTTACTTAATAAATAGGGGGGGTCAGGCACAGTGATTCAACAGTGATTCAGCTGCCTTTCCCGAACTACTTACGACAACTCTTCCCCCCGAAACTTACCCAAGAAACCTTTTCAATTGCTAGACGAACGTCTTTTCTTTGCTTGACGATTGCACTTGAACAGATGCTGGCGGCCCCTGTATCGAGATCGATTCGGGCTGCTGCTTTATTAATTAATTAAGTAAGGCTGCCCGGAAATGAAAGGTGGGGTGCCTAATGACGTCCTAATAACCCCTCGTCCTTTCCTGCTGTCACGCGGAATTCGCTCGCAAGGGGGACCAATCAATCATAGGTGCTGCATCCAGATCCCTATTTTCCCTGCCGTATCTGGCTCAAATGGTTCTTAAATGCTCCCAGTAGTTTGTCCCTCTCGCCAGGCAAATTGGGAATAAATTGCAGCGCTAATTCGATTGATTACGGGTCCTCCTTCCTATCTGATCCCTGATGAACTGAGCTGGCTGGCTTCCTTTGTTAAGGAAGGGGTTGGCTCCGGTTTCCCTTTCGCTAAGAGGCGTGCTTGGGGGGCTTGCTTGTAAGACCAACCTGCTTGAAGCGAGCATTTGGTAAACGAGATAAGTTCCTTGGTAAACGAGATAAGTTCCCGAGAGAAAGACTCTTTCTATTGCTATCTGAAGAGAGAATAGAAGAAAGGACTGACTATTTCTATCAGAGAGTTAGTTTAGTTCTGTTATATATGCTATTATGCTAGCCAGGTGAAGGTACTTTCCCCTTCCTTATAGATAGGAGGTACTTTCCCCTGCTAGGAGGTGAAGTGAAATACCTCGTAAGGGCTTGCCTTGGGGCTTGCTGAAGAGAGCGAGAGAGATATCCGTAAAACAAACTGAAATTTCGTATATAATATCACACCGTAACATCTATCTGGGTTCTCCATCCCCTCCATCAGGCAAGCCGGAGAGTCCGGCCCCTTCAAGCCCTGAAATGCCTTAGTTCACGAAGTATTATCCCGGATTACTGAACTAGAGCCTTACTGTAAGTATACTTATCTCCCTGGCCCAACGCCCAATAGGGCCTTTCAATGCCTTATTTTTCGAAGTATTCATCCCTGCCTTTTTATTCAAATAGGTCCAAAACGTGAAAGGACCTTGCAATGCCAGCTATTTTTCACTTTCCTAAAATAATGGGCAATATAGCTATCAATTCAGAATCACCTTGCCGATACCTTCCCCTCTCTCGCCCGCCTCTTCCGTCGCGTAGGGCAGACAGGGGGACCAGCCTCTAAGTGATTGCACGTTCGAGCAATTAACTTTAGATCATCTGCCGATAGGAGACTTGGAATCACAGAAGGGAGAACTACTTAAACTCCCACGTCAGTTGAAGTAACTTACTTACATGGATCTACCGCTACGGCGGCAGGTGATAAAACGTAACACGGAGCACTAGTACCGACAAAACACCTCTTTGAAAATGGAAGCTTGGAAAACCTATTATCAGAGGACAGAACCTTCTTTTCAGAAGAGCAACGATACCACACCGCCGCTGGGGGCCTTTCCATTCCAAATCCTGTTAAGCAAAAGCCTGGCGGTGAAGTTGCTCGACTGGGGCTTCAAATTGGAGAAAGAGAGCAACGTATCTAATGCGTGTATCTCTAGCGGCCACCTGACTTCAACAGAAGAAGAGAGAGGGCTTACAAACTGCTAAGCCCAGCGTGCACCATCTAATTAGACAGTTGACATGTAGATGAATGCACGGCAGAGTGAGGTTAATAAGCTACCGGTGGATCTTCTTCCACCTTAGAGATTCGGCCCAGGCTGAACCTCGTTCCAACTGCAGAAACTGCAAGGACGGACGAACAGCCTCCCCGAAGGGGAGGGGAGTTGGTACCTGCCGTCCGAGCAGGAATTGTGCGCCTGCCATCCATCTAATCGGTGCCTGCGCCTGCCGGTTTACTAAGAATCCCGCCTCAATCCTATAAATCAAAGGATTCTTTCTGACCAGTAGGTTTACCTGCTACCATACCCGTACCCTTAGACCTGCCTACCCCCTTATACCTGCTACCCCACCAAACGCTATGCCCAAGTGCCTTTAACCAAATGTAAGACCGCCACCAACGCTATCTCTTGAGATTTCTATCTCTTGAATGGCGGAAATTACGTTACGTATAGTGAAGGCATTTCGGAGCGTAGCTGTTCATTAATGGAGAAAGCCCCGAAATCTACATACCTCCGCCCCCCTAAAGAAGAAAACCTGATCTGAGCTTTCTATATGCCGCCCCGCTTCACCATAAGAATTCCCGTATCTATGAGAAAGCGGGGTGTAGCGAAGCGATATTCTTTCATTAATGAAGAAAGCCTTACCCAAGAAACCACTTCCTCTTTCTTTTTTGATGAAGCCACCTAAAAATGCGACCGGGATCTGTGTGTTCCCGGGTCTTACAGGAAGTTTGTGAGGAGCTATGCAGAGATTGCGGCTCCCATGGAACAGCTGTTGAATAAAGATGCCCGGTTCAAATGGAGTCCTAGAAGTAAGTAGTTTGCGCATGATAATGGCCTTTGACGCGGTTTATCACTAATATCTGAATGCCAATTTCAAAGGCGAGTACATCAATTCTATTTATATATCGCTCAGGGCTGCCTTCCAGCTCTCTTCTTCTGAAAGCTGCACAGCGAGCGATATATAAAAAGTGATTATGATTGCAGACAGATTTCCAACTATATCAAGTGCAGGGCGAGCTCTTCTCGATCTTTATGCGGTAATTAAAGCTGCGCTCTCCTTCTTATATAGCAAGTCCAACAGCAAAAGGTAGAGTGAACCTGCGACTTCTTAATACGTCTAAAATAGAAAAGGCTCTCTCCATTCAGTAGGGCTTCCGACTATGACGGCAACAACTAGATTCCTTTCTGTCGAGCGACCATGAGAAGGAGTTCAGATCGAGCAGTCCCAATTAATAAAAATCATCGGAGCTAGACGCGACCGGAGAAAGAAATAATTGTGCATTCCATTGCCAACAGCTTACCAGATTAGCTTCATGATTGCCAGTCTGAAGAGCAGCGGATAGGAGGAGCTCTCTCCATCGTATCACTTCTTCTATGCCGAGTGTGGGAGGATCGAACCCATAACCCTTCGCTTAGGTCGAGCAATTGATAGATAGGTTTTATTATGCAGGATAGCTCCCTCCCATTGGTACGAATATGCTAGTACCGGAGGGGAAATTGGATATCCTTTCTGCACTCCCTGGGCACATTATCCTATCTTCGGTACTTCTCCATCGCATCCATAAGAGCATTCGTTTAGTCTTTTATATCTCTTGGTCGGTAAGGCTAATCATCTCGTTAGCGAGACCAACCTTTCAACCTCGAGGTGCGGCAAGAACCAGAACTGACCCTGGAACTGGTCAACCCAATCCTCTTACCTTTGCATTTTCAATACCGGGTAATAGGATCTGAAACACGATCACCACTCAACTATTATGTGAATTCTTCTCCATCGTGATTAAGTCGTTACTAAGGATCATGACAAAAAGCGGAGGGTCGCGGAGGATCTAAGCATGGCAAATAGTTGTATTCCAGGGGTAGGTGAGACAGCCTCTCAAGTTCCTGGGAATCTGACTGGGCCAATTCAACCACTTTCAAAGGGTAGAGTTTCAGCTCGAGGTGCACCAATAGCCCTTGGAACTTACTAATCATTACTCAGTTCCAGTAGGTGCTCCCCATGCACATGTATTCATTATTCAATCCGCTTATCACTTACTTCATTCTGCTTATTACTCACAATCGACCAGTAAGTATCTCAATATTTGGTATATAGAATAGATTAGTGGGATGATACTGGCATAGGTGGAAATATGAGGTGAAAGGAAAGAACGCAAGCACGCAACTCAAGCTCCGGAGAAATCAGTTGTACCCGCAGCCAACCATTCTCTCTTTTTTTCACATCCAACTCCGGCAGGCATTCATTCAACACGTGCTCCAGCAGGAAACCTATATCATTCTATTAGAAAGCCTTCTCTGAATCGTATATAAGTACCGGATATGGGAAAATCGGTATGGTGCAGGGTCGACTAACCAACTCTTACAAAGCTCGAATCGGCCTTTCTTTGACCAATCTTCCTCAAACTCGACTCTTTAAACTGCAGAACACCTCACCTCTACTAGGCTCGATAACACCAATCCTCCTACGGTAGAGCTCGCTCGGTTGAAAGGCCATTTCTTATCAATTGCATTGGGGTGGACGGCTATGCATATCCATTTCTAAGCATCTATCTAAGCAAGTACGGATAGAATAGAACCCGTATAGCCTAGGGTGTTAGATACTTCTTTTAACGGGTGGCAGTCTTGAACGATTATTAATAAGTACATGCAATTAATAGAGGCTTAGTGAGTACACTGGATAAATCCTATCTATTCCAACGGCGGGAGATACTATATCTATTCCCGATGGAGCGTAGCTCATTTGGCACTTTTATTCATTAGGTTGGACCAATCCTTCTCTATATCGAATTGAGAGGAAGCAGCTACTAATGCACTGAAAAGTATGTATCTTCCCAAGCTCTCTGAGCTCGGGAACTACACTCTAAGCGGCATTAGCACCATCAGCAGGAGCGGGAGGCACATGAATTTCTCTATTTCATTTCTATTCGGCGTAGCTAGCTCACTTGGAGATTCTAGCTCATTCGGGAGATTGTAGCCAATCATCAGGTTATCTCAAAGCGGGATCAGAGAAAATAGCACTGGAAATAAGAGTATACCAGTAAGCTTAGCAATCATATTATTTAGAAGAATAGTTCAGTGAGTCGTACGGAACAAAGCAAGCTTATTCGGCCGCGTCATTCATGGAGATTTGGGAAACATAGCTCGATCGGGAGGAAACATCCTTTCATGCATCGTAGCTGAACGGGGATGGAACTCGACTCGTACTGGGATTATAGCTCACTTGATCGTATTACCACCTTCTAAGCATGCATCTCTTCTAGCGGGTGTGGGAGTCAAGTACAGGTATTCGTAAACAGTGGGAGCAGGCAATAACGCATGCATAGCTTCGGAGTGGGCCTCCAGCGTACCCAACCCTTTTCACTCCTTCTCCAGCAGGCTCAATATCTCCATGGAGCTAAGAAACACGTCCTTTTGAAAGCTCAGAAATGGGATAATCGTCGGGAATCTAATAAGCATTCTTAGCATCTCTCTACAGGATCTATACTCACAACCTAGCTATACTCCCACAATTGCAGGGATGGTATTAAATAAAGCTTTTGACAAACAAGTATTCTCCTAAAGGAGGTGCTTCTAACCTAACCCCCTGAAAGAGGAGGTGGGTAAGAGTCGGTGTAAGAGGTTCGTACGAGTTGGTCCTTTACGAGTTGGTCCTTAGGGATCACCAAGGATGGATAGCCATAGATAGACATGGATAGCCGAGGAGATAGCCGGGGAGATAGCCATGGATGCTTCAGTAAGTCCCATTTTAGTGAGAGTTAGTCTTATTGGCAGGACCAGCCAGAGAGAGTTAGTCGAACCAGAGAGAGTTAGTCTTATTCAAAGATTGAGGGGAAGAAAAGAGAAGCGGGACCTGAGCTATCTATAAGGAAGGTAAGGTTCTCCCTTACGCTATGCGAACGATTGATTTACTGCCAACCTTATTTCCCTTATGTAGATATCAACTGGAGATTTCTTTATTAGTAAAACCCCCCGTACGGCGGTTCATATATATTACTGTGTGTACAATTCTTTCTATCTAAATAAAGCTAGTGTGCGGATCAGAAGCCTACTCCTTTTATTGTCGGCCTGTGAACTCTTTTCTTGTTCCTCCGGCCAGTAGCCAGCGCCAACTTAAGGCCAGTCTCTCTAGTCACTCTTGGAAGGCCAGTCTCCGTATAACCAGGAAGAAAGGCAGTCAGACGCAGGCAAGCAGCAAGAGAGGACCACGTGACGAGCAAGCGCAGAAGCAAGAGAGAGAGCCGGAGCGGCGAAGAGTAAGAGGAAGAAGCGCTAGAAGGAGGGGAATCCAATGAAAGGACATGCCTGGATAGTTAGCCTTGTTATCAGATAACCAAACCCACCCAAAGGGGCGTGCGACTCTCAAGCTCGCCCAGAAGAAAAAGAAAGAAGGGATGATCCATCCTTGATGGCGGATAACAGAATCAGATCACTTCTAACGTTCAGCTTTAGTTCTATTTTCACAAGTAAGGACAGCTTTGAACGAGAATCCCTTATATAAAGGGAGGACTATTCAGGTTTTAGAGGGGATTTGTGAGGGGCCTTACTAAGGTTTTCCTTACTAAGGTTTGAAAGCAGATTCAAGGGATAAAGACTGGGGAATACGGCTGACTTAGAGAAGGAGATAATCAGTCAGTTATAGGACCTTTATTCCTTACACAAGGAAGAGTCTTTATTCCCTGAAATCACTGAAAATAGAACTAGATTCTCTAGGTCTTCAAGTCATGTTTTTGATATACGTAATTATACAAGCACTACTTACTTTTTGTCCCAACAGATATAGGAACAGACTTCGTACGCTGCTAGCTTTAGCTTTGCTCCATCTACTCCGACCTACCAAACTACCTACCCTACAGCAATAACTCAGAGAGACCAGGGAGGGGAAATCCCTGGGAAAACACAGGCGGAACTACTCAAACAACCTGGAACCTGGGCCTATACCTGTTACCTAGGATGGGGGGATACAACCTGCCCACCAATGAAGACACAATCCATACCAGCTAGGTGGTGCTTATTATTTGTAGCTGCTTATATACGTTCTTATACCTTGCTACCTCTTTATTTGATAGATAGGGATTGCTATCTTTTGACTGATTGCTATATTTTGACTGATTGAATGATTGGATTTATTGTTTTACCCATACTGCCTTCTGAGAGGGGTGCACAATTGGACAGTCGGGGGTGGGTGCGGTTACACAGGAGGGACAGGTTGAAGAGATGGCCTTTCACTACGAACTAGACTTCTCGTGCATCGAACTATATGACGTTACTTATAGTCCATATATCCCCCTACATGTTTCCTCATAGCTGCTGCCCATATGCTTCTTATTACTCTTACCAAAATACAATTCTATTACTATACACGTACGTGCCGCGTTAAAGGCAAGTTGAAAGAAAGCTAATTTATCCACTCTAAGGCTTGTCTCTAGAGCTACTACCGTAAAGTTACTAAGAAGATTGAAGCTAGTAGTTGAGCTTGTAGTTGAGCTTGTAGTATGATGGCTAGTACTACGGCTAATAAGACTACTCTAAGAGTACTTTATCTTAGCTCTTACTAGGGGAAGCAGGATGCAATCATTAAGACATTGAGAACTGCTAATGATGGTGCAACATGAGAAGAAGTTGCTGAGTGAGCTGATTTTGGTATAATTACGTATATAACGCAAGCATCTTCTCTTTATTTTTATATTGATTAAGAGATGGCCTCCTACCCATTGATACAGTCTTCTGCCAGGAGTATGCTGCCGGGAGGGAATATGCTGCCAAAAAGAAAGACATTGACCCTTGTTGTTTACTTACGAGCATATTGATCTTGATCGAGCCATGTTATCACCAGAAAAACAAGATTGATCAATAAATTGATGGAATACCCGCCCAGACACTAAGTTGTTTGCTTTTCAAAGATTCTACTAGAAAACCAACCGTCTCATTCTAGATTTTAAATGAAAGAAAAAGCATCTTTAGGGGGTCCGATGGGCAGCCTTCTTATCGGGGGATTCAAGTTGATTTTTTCTTTTTGAACATGGCCATTTCTGGAAGGTTATCTATGATAGCGGGATGCCGTCGATTCGAAGTCCGCTCAATCCGTGAAGGCTAAGACTGAAGCTAGTAGTTCTTTCTTACTGTATGGACTTCAGGTAGTCTCTAAGGCTTTTAGTAGAGCTAGTAGTAATGCCACAGTGTCTATGCAGCTAATGCAATTACTAGAACTAGTCTAAAGGGCTCATTGACAAGGACTAAGGCTTAAGGGCACTCTATGGCTGGCTTTCACTCTATGGCAAGTGTGGGACTAAGGCAATGACGATTACAGCTAGTCTATTAAGGCTAAGTAAGAGGCTGATCAAATCGGCTCGGCTAATCGACTTGGATACTCGGTTGGGCTTAGCTACCCAACTTGGATACTTGAGCTGCGATACTTGCCTTGGCTCGGCTCCCGGTTATACAAAACATCCTAATTCGCCTTTCTTGTCTTATATCCGGCTATCCTAATCAGAAGAGTAATCAGTTGAGAAAATCCAATCCAATCAGTCTCAATCGAAATACTCGACTGATTAGTCTTCTGAGAGGGGCGCACTAATGGATGGCGGACAACAGACACGTTTACGGGAAGGCATTGATTTCTTTATTTATAACATCTACAGAGATGGGCGGTCCCACAGACTACAGCCCACATCTTTTGAGATAGGTGGTGGATAACAACAGCTTGCTTTCAAGAGGGGTGGGAAAATGGAATAGGTTTCGAGATTGGTGGGGACTATGTGTTCGAGATGGTTTCAATCGACCAGGTATTCAAGTGGGGTTCCACCGGACGAACGACAGACAATAATGGTGGGCTTCTTGAGCTTGCTGCTTGCTGGAATAATTAATTGATAGGTTTGCTTTCAAATATAGGTTTTATTTCAATACAAATATAATTATGAAAGGAGGGGATCTAGTAAGCATGCTATAAGGTAGTGTTAAGCTTATCATTGTCTAATTACGTATATAATACAATCAGTGAATTAGTACTGCTTGAGTTACTTGCTTCAAGAGTGACTGGCTCTGGATTGTTGCAGAAACGGGCTGAGATCAGAAACCCCGGCTTGCTTGCTTGCTTAAACTTCTCTATATTTCCCCCTCTACCTGCCGCCTTATATCTTTGATCTTTATGCTCACCTGCACCCCGACTTACTTCGAATTTATTACTTGAAGATCCGTTAGGTGGTGGGAATGATTGCGTTGGTGGGATACTCGGCTTGGATACTCGGCTGGGTTGGGCTCCCCGGATGGGTTCATGGGATGGGTTCATGGGATGGGTTCATGGGATGGATACTTGGCTTCGATACTTGGCTACTCAATTGTGGCTGCTGCGCTACTCGACTGCTCGGCTCTCGGCGGCTTAGCTACCGGGCTGGGCTGGAAACAGTCAGTCATGAATAAAGCTCTTGGCACAGTGCAGCTACTCTTTCCCAGTCATAGCCCATAGGCAACCATACCTCGATTCTACCTAGACCCAGACACTATTCCTCGACCCTACAACTCACTTACCGATACCGATACACGTTCCTACCTCGATCGAATAGATGAAGCTATGATGATGCATGCATTACTTACTATACACCTGTCGAGGATAGGATCTTGCGACAGACACTTAGTGTTTGTCTCCGGTAGTGCCAGTATGCGAAGCGAGGTGGCTGATGCTCAGTTGGGCTGGAAACAGTCATTGCTAGTGGTCGCCGATAAGGAAAAGGAGGTTGTCGCCAAGAGCCAGTCGCCAGGAGGTCATTGTTGATAGCTGCTAGTCGATCCAACAGTCAATGCCTTGCGTCAATGCCCGTACTCAATGCCAGATGTAGATGCCGTTACTCAATCCAGGTAGCGATGCCAGTCATAGCTGGACTTTGGGCTACTCGGCTTTGATACTCAGATGAGCTACTCAGCTTGGTTACTTGGCGCTGAGCTCCCGGGCTGGGATGAAAACAGTCTTTGTCGGGAGATCATCGATAGCCGCCGGTCGGTGCCATAAGGGCGATAGTCAATCATCGACAGCTGGTCCTTCCAGAGGGCGGGTCCTTGCTGATAGCCCCTAGTCATTGCCTTAAGGTTAGTGCCATAGGTCAGCCGATAGGAGATCATTGACAGGAGCTCATTGCCAACCGGTCTCATTTCCAACCAGTCACATAGCTGCCATAGAGCAGAGCCAGTCATTGACAACCAGTCATTTCCGGTGGTCATTACAGAGGGTCATTGCCGAGAGAAGGGAAGGAGTTACCCAGATGCCCCGGGATGAGGCCTACCCCTACGGAATCGGAGTTCCTACAGAGCTTACCCCTACAGAACACGAGTTTCTACCTAAACTGGATGCTATGACGATGCATTACTTACGTTTTTTCACCATTCAAAGAGCATACGCCATATAGAGCTTATTATTCATACCTTAGAAATGAAATAGTACCGGGATACTGGGCTTGGCTGGAAACAGTCAGTCCATAGAAGCTACGGTCAGTGCTAGAATGAAGCTCTTGTCTTTGAAGCTATAGTAACGGTGCAGCATGATGAAGCTCTGGTTGGTGCAGCTATAAGTTCTTGTCAGTGCCCAGTAGTATCCAGGAGTTGATGCCAGGAAGCTGAGTCGATGCACTCAATTGTAGAGTAGAGGGCATTAGAAAAGACTATCTTGGCCTAATAAATTATTCCCGTTGGATACCCATTTGATAAAACAAACCCCTATGCACCTACGCTCTTTCTGTCTGGCCTTACCTCTTGTCTTTCTATCTTTGATTTGAAGTCTTCTTCCTTCTTACGTTTACTCTTTATTTTCATATCATTTCTTGGTTGGCCTCACACATTGACGAAAGGTGACCTTAACTGCATTAAATAATTGGTTTTACTATAGGAAAAATTGAGTGATCAACGTAGCCTCCGACCCCAGATAAACGAGGTTTTGCTTTAGTAAAAACCGAAATTGATAAAGCCCTTTCAATAAAAGAGACTAAATCCCTATTTCTCAAGAGGGTATCTCTTTCTCAATGAGATATGCCCATTTTGCCTTTTTCCAAAATACACATTTAAGAACGTTTAAAACTATTGCTGCAACGAAGCTTGGGCATACTTTGAATTGCTGGGGATGGATCGATCAATCGATGGCTTGTGCGGTTTCATTCAGCAGCTCTCGTACGGCTCTTGCTTGGGTTGCTGGCTAGTTAGCATCTATCACTTGCTGGCTAGCTGTTATAGCTGCTGGGATTAATTAGATCGCTGGCTTGCTTTGACGCTAGACAAACCCGGCTGCTTGCTGCTCGCGAGGAGGCTAGAGGGAGGGAGGAACCCACCTGTGTGGCGAGAACATGTGGCTAGAACAACCCGACGATTATGCTTTGCTCAAATAAAACGACCTACGAACCTGAATGCTGACTGCCTTCGACCTTTTCGATCTATCTTGCGACCTGCCTTCGAGATATTGCTGCTTGCCTGAGATCGAACTCTACCTCCTGATCTATCCCTACTCTCCCTTGCCGCCTTCCCCCTTAGACCTTTGACATCGCTGCCTGACCTGAAACCCTCGACCTTACCTTCGACATCGCTGCCTTCATCGAACTTCCAACTTACGACCTGCCTTCATCGACATTGCGACCTTTCGACCTGATATCGAACTGATTGAAACCTCGATTGATACCCGTTTCTCTCTTATTGCCCGTCTATCTATCCCTACCTGAGATCTTCTCTCTACCTCCTCCACCCACCTCACGAGTCAGACCGCCAACAGCTCAGTTACCAACTAACTGCCCACGGTTATCGAATCAACCAGTTAACAAATATTCTTAGTTCCCTACTGCCAGCCCTCAGTTCTCGAATCACTCTGTCCCAAAATAAACTCTGTTCTTTCATCAACCAGCCCAAATGAACTAAGGTACCTACTGCTCAAGGGGCTCTAGTCAATCTGGTATCTCTTCAACCTGCTGGTCACAATAGCTTTATTACACCAACAGCTATGTTACGTCTGCTGCTTTTATCTAGTCAACCTGCTCTCTCATTCAACCTGCCCCAATGGAATCAGTTCTCTCATCAAACAGCTCCCAAACGAACTCTGTTACCTATTGCCCACGGGTCTCTATTCAACCTGTTCCCAAATGCATTATGTTACCTATTGCTCACGGGTCTCTATTCAACCTGTTCTCTCATCACCCAGTTAGTCATCCAGTCAACCTAACTGCTGCTGCTGTTATCAATCTTACCGCCTGCCTGATCTCTCTCCACCTACTGATATCTTCTCTCGACCTACTCGACCTTCAAAACCTTAAGAGCGAAAAAGTGCTATTCCTTCGGACCCTCGACCTGCTCATTCATCCCCCCTATTTATAAGTCAAGTTGATCTCTTAAAAGCTCTCCCTATAAAAGCATTATCTACGTAAATAAACTCCACTTCCCATGCCTACTACAACTCTCTGATTCGTGTTAGTCGTATTACGTAGAGAATATTTCAGCTAGCGGCAATGCCATCCATAAAGAAAGGCCAAGGAAAAATAGATAAAGTTGGGCCAAGGAAAGTAACCTTAGTTCACTGCCATATATCTTTATTTACTTTTGAGCAAACTATGCCAAGGAAAATTGTGGTTTGGGTATATCTTGTTTGATCTTTATCCTTTCTTTTTCAAGTCAGGGGCGTGACCAAGGAAATAAAGTAATAGGCCTTCCTTCCTTGAACTGGTGGTAAATTCACTAATGAAAGGTGGCGTTGGGAGATGATAGAGAGTCTGAACGGCCTATCGAGATGGGAATTTAAGTAAGCGAGGAGAACTCGATACGTCACCCCAGGAGCCCCTAATATAAAAATGCTCCAGGGCTTCGGGTCTGATCTTTCCGCTGTGAGGCCCTCTTCTAACAATGCTTGGTTATTTCTTTTAGTCCCTATTCTCGGCTCCAGGGCTTGAGGCTCTTTCTTCTTCCAATGCTCCTGGGCTCCTGGGCTTATCTTCAGGGATTTATTAAATAGCGAACCTAGGCACCTGTACTCTGGAGCAGTATTTACATATGAGAAAGCAACAACATAATGGGTAGCAAAAGGCTATGGTTCGATCCACCCCAACCCAAGCACAAAACTAGGTTTCACAAATACTGGGGCAATGCTCTTTGCATGTGTCTTTTGTTCCGGCATTGTTTCCAGCGCGAGCGTCCCTGCCCTTCGAGTTCTTTGTTCCAGCGCGAGCGTCCCTGCCCCGCCAGTTCATTTTTCCGCCCGCAGAGCAAACCGTGTCCCCGGGCTCTTTTATCCATCTGTGGGCTGTAAATCGTAAAAGCATCCCCGGACTTCCTGGTAGTGTCTTCCCTCCCCGCGGGCTGAGCACGAAACCCCGCCAGGTCTCTCTCTATCTGTTGGCTTAAATTCGTAAAAGATCCTCTTGGGGAGGAATCGATTTTATATAGATAGATATATATTATACCAGCCACTGATTCCATGTAAGTCTTTGCCCAAACCATGTCAGTCGTTGGGTTGTCACCACGCATAGTGCCGAAGAACGTTGGGTTGGGATACCGAGTTCAAATGATAAGGGTTGGGGAAGCTAAGTTTCTAAGTAAGGCCCGCCCGACCAAGAAGGCTAGAAACCTTATTTGACTAGCTCAATTTGGTGCGAAGCGCTGGAACTTAGGTAGGAGGGGAAGGATCTGCTCGAGCTCAAACTGGGTAAGGAGGAACTAAATGCAGTTGGCAAGCGTGGCTACGGCGCTCGGCTTATTTACTTGTTTTAAATGGAAACTAAGAACAACCGTCTCTACCAGTTGAAGAGCGAGTAGTTTCATACATCATATTTGTTAGTCCATAGCGAGCGGTAGAACAAGCCCTTCTTCTAGCTGGTTAGGCGGTCTCGGATGATTGGGGTCATATCATGGGGCGTAGCCCTGCCCTATAGATTACGTAGATATATAGATAAATAATTTATATCGATCAATGTTTGCTATGGTAGTGGTAGGTAACAAGAAGAATGTCAGCATGCATAATAACTACGGGATAATATAATATATAATAATATATTACAACAAACACCCATTCCTTGTGTTCCGATTATCTTTGTGGCGACGATCTTCCCCAAGTTTTTATTGATCCAGCACTTTACAATAGACAACTTGATGTAGTCCAATGGGAGGGTCAAAGTCTCATAGGGATCTTGCGCTCGGGACGTATTGCTGCGACCGACAATTTGTTATGAAGCTTCTCGGGTCCAACAGGGGCTAGAAACTAATCCTCATTATAGCGGCTCAATTCATGTAGAAACACTCTTTGCTTCGTGGTGGAAAAGCTTTTGTCGTGTGGTAAATCAATATCGGAAATTGGTAATTATGCAGAAAGGGTAGGTTACCCCGGCGCTGTTAAACCCTTCCTTATTTCGAAGGTGGAAACCGGGATAGTGGGTGGTCCCTTAACTTAGCAGGGGGGGAGGGCTGCTCTACTGGTCGTTAAGGGCCCACATCTCCAAAACAAAACAAGGTGCTCATCAGTACTTGATCATGTATTTTATAGACAAAGCACATATAGGAATGAAAAACATAAATCATATATATCAAGTGCATCAAATACATAAGGGTATAGGTCATACCTATAGGGTCAACCTGGAAGTCTATCCCCTAATAGGGGTGCATATTGAGCAACCTAACCCACTGCTCCCAGAATATACTGGGGTCCGAAGATTGACCCCACCAACCCTCCACCTGCAAGGGGCATCAATGCCCCCCACCTATGCATATGAGGAACTTTTGACCCCATGTATGGCACTTGTACTGGTGGCCCACTACTCTATTTTGGGTCGAAATTCGACATTTGAACCGACGTTAGATGAGAAATCAAGAATTGAAAGTTGAAATTAAGTGGCTGGGAGGAGAATGTGATGGACATTCGACGTTAGTTTGGTTTTACATCGCTTATGTGATGTATAGTAAACATTTCATTTTCCCCTAGTTTTCGGCGCAGTGTCTACACCAAGACAGAGTGGGGTACTTTGTTCTTGTTTTTGCACGACATTGAAAAGCTGGTTGGGTAAAGGAAAACCATTTGTTGAGACAAATTGGGAAAAGGTTATCAAACTTGGCTAGAGGTAAATTCTCCTTTGGTTCTAGATTCTCCTCCAAACTAGAATTATTTAAAAATTAAGAGGATCCATATTTTCAATTCCTTCATTGTGTACCCTCTATGGTTTTATCATGCAAGTATTTTTCTACTTTGAACTCTCTCCTTGCAATTCTATGCTTTGTCGTTTGTATGCCATTGAACATGATGATTAACTCTGGGATAAATATGTACAATACAAGCAGTTCCAAGATTTAGAAAATAATCAATGAGCAATGAAGTGCATGTCTCAGAGTCTGCTGGATATGTTTCTCCTAGCATCTGAGGCCGAATGAAGGAGGCTCAATATAGAGGACTATATAGAGGAAACATTATATGGGAGATAGATGGCGTACTGTGTTGTTGTTTGGAGGAGGAGTTCCACCATGGAGTCTGGACGATATCCGCTGACTGCTGGTGTGAGATCTGGACTCGAAATGGTGCTAGAGTACATGCATATCAGCAAATTGAGGAAGCTACATTTTTATTGTGATTTAGTACTAGAGTTGGATCACTTTTCTAGGAGTAGGTCAAAAGGAAACCCCATTAAGTTTTGGTTTCTAGAGACCCCATTAAGTCATTGGCAATGAAGATTGTATAGTCACCTCTCTTTGGAGGGAGAAATAACATTCTATATTTAATCAATAACCTTTACATTCAATTTAGGAATTTAGATCATGTGCAAGTCAATTGTTGTGAACAAGACTTGAGTTGGTTGGTTGGGCCAGTATTAAATCTAGCCTGGTAGATGTTCTAGAATGGCATCCTTTAAGGTGCTCATCATTAGGTGCGTGCAGGTGAAAATCCAACACCTCCTCTGGGCACACTAGGTTATATACCTCCTTGATAGAAATCTTATCACCCCTCGGTTTGTTTATCCTTGGCCCCTTGCCCGCAATTGGTATTGTTTATGGCACCATCCCTAATGCTCGAATACTAGTGAATACTTTATACCACCTTTTCTTTTTGAAACTCAACTACAACGTCTGGCTACAAATTATCTATCCACTCTTCCGCAACAATTTATGCTCTATGTTAGCTCTAATGGTCATCCTTAATCTCTACAATTATTGAGAGTTATGCTCCAATATAATCGATACTAATGATATAAAGATTTGTGTTACATGTCTTTCCCATAATCGATACCATTTGAAGGATGTGCCTCCATGTCCATTAGATCTCCTACATGATCCCACCTATCTAACATAAAATCCCGAAAAAAGAATAGCAGGATCTGTCCATTAATGCGAGATAAGACATTCCTTTCACTTATCTTTTTCTAAATTATTACCTTGACATGATTGCTTCAAATGTGCCCTTTATACAAGAAAAGCTCATAAATGCACCACCCACCCACAGTCACAACAATGATGACATGACTAACTCACTCGAAAAATTTGCCAAGTGTACGTAGACATAGAGAGATTCCTCATGTAGAGACCTAACCCTAGGAAAATTCCCCTTGCTCTATGGTTTGTTAGCTCCACAGTTCCCTTATCCCCACGACACCCAAACAGTCCCATCCACAGATCCCAAGTCCTGGCCACCACCTTTACCATAGAGCATTGCTCTACCAATGTGCTAATAAGCCCACACAACTATGGATCTAGTCTTCTTTTTATTCCTATACCTACAAAGCAATAGACAACAAAGAGAATGAAATCATAAAGTGATTATGGACCACAACAAAAATGGAAATGTTTTAATAAAATGTGGAACTTAAGAGCTTGAAAGAAATGCATTAATGAAATGATGAAACGAAACTCTACTATATACACTAACTCCTCCCCCAAAAGGTCAAAGTGGTTTGGCATGGGTTGGGGCATCATAGGGTTTATGCAAGTGCCATTCACCTAACGCATTTGCATATGACCATCCAACTGGGTAAGCTAGACCACCCCTTCAATGGTTATTTGTGCCACCTGATTAGGTCCCAACCAGTACATGCACAACTTGCCCGAATGTTTCCATACCTTGCTATCATATATAAGGAGGACTAAATCCCCTTCTTGAAAAGCTTTACAATGGATATGGTAGTCATGCCAAACTTTTTGATGCTTCTTCTATAGGAAAGACCGCTTCTAAATTCTAAAGGTCTAGTTGTTTTTAGCGAGCTCTCCCTCTTCTATCGGTTGTTCATTTCCTATTATCCTACCTATGTAACATCTACTCCTAACTGGAGCTGATGTTCTAACGCGTACGAATTAGCTTAACACATACGCCTAAACTAGGTATTTCTCTTCCCTATTCGGCTCCCTACTTCCTATTCATATTTATAATTGACCTATTCCCTACCCTAATCGTGCCTATGAGCAAGTTCCCCTAACAAAATTGCTCGCCCACAAAGTGGTCCTGATCTTAATTAATCGAGCAATAGCCCTCAAACAACTAGACGACAACAGCTCAGACCTATAGCTAAACTAAAGCACCAAAGCAGCAGAACCGAGGAACTCGAACCAGACTAGAGCTCAGGCCTAGACCAAAGACCTAGAGCTAGAGCTCACAAACCAATGTGCCCAACCAAAAGCTCAGACCTATAGCTCCTACTAGCCAAAACCACCCGATAGCTCTTAGCTCGAGAGCTCTAAACCGAGGAACCAAGCCAACCGGAACAACCAACTCAAGTTCTTGCTACCAACAACTCGAGCTACCCTTTCTGAGCTGTCACTGGTCTGCTTCCTATCCGATCCCTACCCGAAGAGTACAACAACTCTGTTCCCATGCTTCCGATGTCACTTGTTCCTTCCTTCTGTTCTGACCTCCGTAATATCCGCTCCCCGTGCCATCTGTTCTCTCAGTTCCCATGAGCTAGTAGTTCCCTTCTGACCCGCACCACCTCTCATCCATCTGCTACCTCAATGCCCAGGAGCTAGTCCAACTGCATCCCAATACTCTCTTCGTCTCTTCTCCCAGCAGATCCTCAGTGCCCTGGCTCAAAGCCATATAATATTATTTGTGCCATAGGTCACTACTATGCTGGGCGTCTCACTCTTGAAAAAACACCTCTTCTATTGTGTTTGTGGAGGTAGCTGCCGGGTGACTCTCCCCAGGCATATGATCCATAGGGTGGTATAGGGCAGGCTTGGCCGGCCTTATGGCAATATGTAGTGTCTTGCCGCTATATGACTCATCATCTGGGACTGTCTTGAGACAAACTGCGTAAAGCACCGGACCAGCGCAAACCCAATTATTATCCCCACCCAACCCAGAGCAAACCGGTTGCACACGTCCTATTCCACACCAGGACCGTGATCGCGTGGTATGCCCAACAGGGAGTTCGTCGTGAAACAACTGATTGAGAGCAGTTGAAAGTGATCAGTCTCGATTTCAAATGGTTGTTGGAG
>Ga0224573_1000013_pt1 | contig 24813 bp, 15 predicted proteins | sample CRU1metagenome_FD_189088 | JGI IMG/M metagenome (GOLD analysis project Ga0224573, IMG submission 189088) | Spruce roots microbial communities from Bohemian Forest, Czech Republic - CRU1 | ecosystem: Host-associated > Plants > Roots > Unclassified | place: Czech Republic: South Bohemian Region... | reverse complement strand
AATTACTTGAGGCCGGAAGCTGCACGCTCAAAGCGGCATAGAAAGGAAAAGATAGAAAAAAAAAGGATTGTGACTGAACAAAGGGAAGGAGCCAGACTGGGTGTGACCACACAATAGTAAGCTTTAGGCCTGCACGAACGAAGTGATGCAGCCAAGCAAATGGGTGCGGACAATGAAATGGGGCCCACCAACAGCAGGTACCAGATAGGAGTTATTGAACCAGAGGATCTTGTTTCGCACCTCGTGGATCGTACCTAGTGGCATGCAGAATTAATAGTAACGGGAAACAATCGCACAGGAAAGAGTTATCCCACCTCGTGAAACAATATGTTGCCCAAGCAAAGTGGTCCACCCGAAACATACAATAGAATAGGCTCTTTAAAATAGTATACCTCGGGCTGCTTCGAGCGATAGCTTTTGCGCTGGTCAGCCTGCAATAGTATGCTTCATCCTGTTACCGAACCATACCTCTCCAACAATTAGAATGAATCAGAACTATAAAGTGGTCATCCAGAGATAGATCTAGCTAGCGATAAAGGAATCCTTTAAGAAGTCAGATCTCCAGGTCTCCCCTCGAAGAGGGTTTAACGCTGTCTGTGCCGATTTGGTTGTTGGGATGACTAGACTAGGGGTAGTTCGGCATTGTTTTCTGCGGGGGAATTAGTCTTTTTAAGGGAAATCTCTCTCCTGGAAATCCGTGCAAGGGCTCGGGCATTTAACCAAAAGAGAAGTCTGGTCAAGGCTACGGAACTTATCCGTAGCGAAGAATAAAAAATTACCAACTTCCCGGGGGTACAAGGGGGGTTGGAACTATTAGATCTCTATGTGCAGACTCGGGGCTTTCCAAAGGCGTATACGTCGAAGGAATTGGGACTAGAGAAACTCGCTGTGCTCGAGTGGCTTGGGGACAACTTTGGCAGGCACAAAAGGGGGGCCTGGTGGTGTATGAGACTCTTTCTTAAAGGGGAAAAGGCTCCCTATGGCAGTATTCCAGAGGATGAAAGGTTTTCGTCTTCCAGTAAGATCAAAAATAAAGTATAATGTATGGTAATGATAATTAGAAACATGAAGCATGCTCAAATTCAGCGGTCATCTCTAAATTAAGAAACCAGCCAACGACCAGGAGCCAATCAAAATCCACCTTTTGAGAGCTCATCTGCCAACCTGTTCCTCTCTCTATATATGTGTTTCAAAGTTACCTCAGTAAATGACGATTTTATAGCAAGTAACTCATCTAGGACAGGCTGAAGTAATAAATTTTCCAGCTGATTTCTTCCATTCATCCAATTTATCACTAGAAGTGAGTCTCCAAAAACTTGCAAACGAGATACCCCCCTTTCAGCTGCTAAGATTAAGGATAGTTTTAGCGCCATCAACTCTGCAAAGTTGTTAGAGCCTCGACCCAACCCTGCCTTTAATTTAACCACATGAGAATCAGAAATGAAAACAATGCCTCCAGCTCCACTTATCCGGGGATCTCCTTGTGCTGCCCCATCAAAGTAGAGCCAAGCACCTGTTCTTTCTATAACCTCCTCAACCAACTGCCTGGGAGCTTCTTCTGCCTGCAACTGAGGGAAACTTTGGAAAATATTGAAACTTTGGGAAGCAGATTGCAAAGGTAAGAGAAATCTATCTTCGAAAAGACAAGCATTCCTAGATAACCAGACCCCCAAAAGTACAATGACAGGCAATGCTTTCAACTCCTTAAAAGCTTGATTCCTCAACCACCCAAATATGGGCAATACGCGTGGTGTGACAGTCTGGCTATCAGCAGTCGTATACGTCACTCAAACACGGACATCCATCCAGTGCAGTCGCTAGCGGGCTACTACACTACCTACACTGGCTACTCTAGCGGGGTAGCTACGACTCAAGTAACAATCACCGGTCTATCCGACTACCCAGATGCACCGGTGTCGATAGCGACTACCCATCACCGGTCTCTAGCGGGCCTATCACAAACCTAAACATACACCGGCTATACACGTCAACCTTTTAAATCAACTAAAAAAACCCGGGGTTGTGGTGTTACATATGATACACCGCGGATGGAAACCCGCACTGACTATTCAACCTGCAGCTACGTGAAAACTAAAATCAATGGCGTATCCGGCACAACGACAAGTGTATGGCTCTCGGGGTAGACCACGTTGACTACTCACTGGCGATACGCGGGGTCGATACGCTGAGGCGGAGAAGCGACTACTAAACTACACCGGCTATCAAATCGTATAAGAAGCAGTCTCCGGGCTGTGACGTTTACAAACCAAGCATAGTCGTGCTAGCGGGTCTAATCGTCATCGTAAGGTTAACTCTCAGAAGGCTAGTTTTATGTATAACAAGTTGAAGGTTTAGTCGCTAAAGTAGTACACCTACTAGAACTCGTCAACTACTGATCAGACTATATATATAGTGCCACTGAGCAGGTGTTGAATCGTTAGGTGAAAAAAAAGTACTCGAAGGCGACTCAGCACCTCAGAGACTAGACTGCGTCAGTCACCTTGTTAAGCGATTCAGAACTCTTTTCAGGCTGCTTGGACGAATAAGAACTCTTTTCAGGTACGATTTCAGTAATCTGACGAGTTTGAAGGCGATTCATAACTCTTGTTAGGCTGAGACTCAGACTACCTCTAGTTACGCGAATTAGAATAATGATCCGCAGGTTAATTTAATAAGGTACGAGTTGACGAGTTGAAGAAGGATTGAAAGGCTAAGTAGCAGGGCTCTCAGGCTCACTAAATAGCGTAACGAACGGAAGGGTCTCTGAAGGGCTACCGGAAGGACTCTTGGCAGGTAAATCGTAAGTAGTATCGGAATTGAAAGGCTCATGAAAAGGCTGCTAAGTAGAATAATGATCTGAATGCTTATAAGTGGTATCAGAGGCAGAGGCGAAGAGCTGCTAATTAGGTAACGAAGGCTCAGAGGGCTCAAAAGCATATGGGTAAGGTGGCTTCAAAGCGTCATCAGTATCTGAAATCTAATTAAACGGCTAATTGGCAAAGTAAGAGGTCTCTGTAGTCTCAAAAGCAGATGATGGGTAAGGTGTATCCGGATCGTAAGGGGGGTTCTGCGGCTCGTAAGGTTCAGAAGCAGGCGAAGTACTAGAAGGTTCCGAAGGGTCACAATGGGTAGGGTACTTGTCACAATGGTGAAAAGACGTATACGGATCATCATCGTTAACCTGCGTTTTACAAGCAGTACTATAGCGATAATACGTCTCAGACTGGCAGCAAGACTCGGACTGGGACTAATACGTTAGGGAGCGGTCGTTTCTCCTTCTCTTTAGTTTTCCATCTGCTGATTCAAAGCCTCTTGAAAGCCTATTTCTCCAGAGTTAATGCCTCCCATCCATATTCTCGAGGGCACTTACTGATTGACTGACTGACTGACTTACTGACTTACCGCCTACCCGCATACTCTCGCCCACCCGCCTACTCTCGCCTACCCGCTCTCACCCGCTGGCGAAGTCCAACGGCGAAGTCCAATGGCAAAGATGTAGAAGTAAAAGAATGTATACGTTTTTTTTACCATATGCACATATATAACTGCGTGATCGCACATTGGCTAAATCCCAGCGCAGTATCCCTATTACTAACACGGATCAATGGGTAACTGAATGGGAGCAAGATCCGATTCAGTCCACCCGGAGATAGGAATGGGACTCATCTAGTTCGGATCCCGATTTTCGGCTAGACAAAAATTAGATGGAAATTTCCTGGAGGACCTAAAGATGGTAGTTTGCACTTTGAAACTAATTCTTCAACACGAGTCCATATATTTAAACTATCATCCCATTCCTTTTGCACATTTTCCCAGGCATTTTTAGCTATCCTCTTCCAAAATGATAGTCCACTCTCAATGTCTAAGGTTTTCTGTATACTTAATGTCAAAACATCTAGAGGGTTCTGCTTGAATATCTCCTGTAACTGCTTAACTGTGTCAAAATGTAGTTGAGTTCTCTCTTGAAAGGAAGAAGTTGGAAAGCCTTTAGGCGTATATCCCCATTAGCATGCTGATCCTACGGTCCAGTCCTAATGGGGCTAGGCTCCCCTACTACTATCTGGATGGTTTTTAAATTCAATTAAAAATGATTTTTTCATGTTCAAGAATGAGGCAATAGCTGATCGCTTCACTCTTAATACACGTTTATTTATGTAAAAACACACCTACTTCATGTTGGTTGCTTAAGTGACTGCTGCTTTAAACAAGAAACAGTATTTCACAACGGGGAGGAATCATAAATAACACATCAACGTGGCGTGGCGATCAAAGAAACTGCACTATTGCACTATAAGTAATAAAAAAAACCCTAAGCAGGGCAGCGCCCACTATACAAACGAATTATCCCCTCTGGCCTGTCGCGCTGATACGTTGCTTTCGCTCGCTACATCCATTGTTTTTTTAGCAAATAACACTGCTTTCAGCCTCAATTCCAGACGAAAGATAGAATCTACATTCTGAAAAGACACAGGTATAATATAAAGCTTGATTCACCGGGGCTGTCGTTCCGCGTTTTGACTGCCTTGTTCCTGCCCGAACTGCGTGTTGCAGTAGCTATTCAAATTGCTTATCAAATCCTGTCCAACTCTGATTGATTGGGGTTTGTCTTCAGAGTGATCGTGCGGGTGGGTGTTCATGCCGATTTACTGGATGAATATGACGTGGTTTTGTCGTACGAAGGAAGATTGTACCCTTCGTTCTTTGCCATCGGGCTTGAATTCCCTGCCATCTCAAGAGCCATCTTATCTCGCCCTCCCTTTCCTTAGTGGGGTCCTTGGAGTTAGGTCGTGTCTATTGGTGGGAATTCACCCTATCATTCTCGCACTTTATACCCACCTCCCTCTCGGAGTTCACATCCACGAACCCTCAAAGAATCCGCATGTGTGCATAAACGCATATATAATAAAGAGGGATCGCTCTCCCAAGGAAGCAAACCCCTTACCAGCAAGAACAAGTCTTAGGTTCCTCGAAGGAGCGAACTGAGCTGAGCTCGCCTCCAACGGGCTTGGGTTCATGACCCTTGTAAATGATTGATGGATACCTGCAGCAATATTAGAAATAGATTCACTTTGTACTTAGTCTTAATTCACCTAGTGTTGGCATGGTTAATTTTTAATCACAACAGTTTCCTTCAGGAGATGCTACTAGTAGGGGAGCTCATACTTATGATAAATGCAATATGGAGACGGTGTTTTCGGAAAATATCCTTTTCAATTCAACTATGAGAGAAGACTTATTTAAGGGAGACAGACCAGAACAATGACCCACTGACCGGTTAGAGAGGCAGTGAAAACCCATACCAATGAGAGAGGCAGTGAACCCAAGCGAGACAGATGTGATAAAGCTGCACATTCTTATCTCTACAAGAGCGGGTAACTCAATGCCACAGCTGTTCATGAGGCGGGCACACTACCTTCCCGGGCACACCACCATTCCCAGGTAGACCTCAGACTAACGAAAGAGCGTGACGAAAGAGCGTGGCGGTCTTCAGCTCTGGCAGGCTCTAGCAGAAGTAGAAAAGCTATTCCCTTTCCGGTCGCATATTAATGGTAGTCAGTGCTCCTTGAATGTAAATGAATCTATAGTAGACGGGCATATCTCTCGATAGCAAGCTCATAAGCCAGTAAGGCTAACCATTCCTCACGCAGGTTCTTTCCTTCCAGTAAGCCTCTCAATGACCGGTAAGGCTAGCCATTCCTCACGCAGGTTTACGCAGGTTATTTCTGCCGCTTTCTCTAGGAAGGCAACTAAGCCTCTCAATAGGACAGGACCAGTAAGCCTCTCAATACCAATCTAGGAAGGAAACATGTGTCTTTTTCTCGTTATCCTTTTTTTTTTATCTGTTATCCCAACCGTGAAAGAAAAGTATCCACCAACGGCGTTAATGAAAGGATAGGGCGTGCTGCAAAGGAAAGGCGTGGAAGGGCAGAGGCATAAATAAGGAAGGAGAAGGAAGAAAGGTTGGTTGGTAATATCCCTTCGAGCAGTAGAAGGGCAGAGAGTAAGGGCAGAGGCAGGAATCGATGAATCGCCTCGAATGAATCGCCTCACATGCATATCGCCTCGCATATCGCATCGAATTAACCGGTAAAAGAATGCTTGCCGGTTCGAGTGCTTGCCTTAGTTCGAATGCTTGCGTTCAATATTTATTATCCCATTCGGTAGAAAAGAAATCCATTAATAAGCCATCATTCCCCATCCATTAAGCCATCTGCCATTGATTGCTCTTGACACTTGCCTTTGTTTGCTAACACAACAACAACAAGGAAGGGGTTTCCTTCACTTTCCTTCTTAACACGGTACACGAACTGGAGCATGAGATTTGCAAGTAGTGGGGTTGAATCCCCAGAATCTAGGCAAGTGGAAAAACAATTCTATTTATAACAAGGAAGGATTGCTCACCCTAATAAGTGGGGTGAGGAGATGGCTCACCTGACAACGGAAGGTGAGGAAGGATTGCTTGTCCAAGTTACTTATTGATGAGGGGGGGCAAGGAATTCTCTTCTCTTATTCTTTGGATAACACTACATATGAATTTTTGTTATTAATTTTATTTCTGAACATGACAAGTTACACGTATCTATGCCAGTATTATATTATGTAGATTGTACCTTAGTGTGTAGAGTAGCTGGAGAGTCCTCCACCACATGCACTCAGCAGAACATTTCGCTGTGGAGTGAAAGCCGCAGTAAGGTCTTCTCTAAAATGAAAGCCTTAAGAGTCCGTCGCCGTTGCCGCAGCAGTTAATTGAAGGTGACAAATGGGAGTTTGTACTTGCCATTAAAGATTCAACTTATAAATGAAATATTATATAGTAATAGTTTGTAGTAGTTGTTGGAGGTTCCAAGGTAGAGAGCTAGTGGAATTAGATCCGGATTTATTCTTATTTGCTTTTTTGGATGGATGGAGGACACAACCAACCTATACTACTGGAGCTATGGAAGTGGGCCTGCTGAGTGCAAGGGCACTCCCTATATATATATAACTTAAATAAATGGGGCATGTTCCAGCCCCTCGAAGAAAAAAGTCCAGTTATGCTCTACGATGATGCGTATTCCTCTGAAAGGGGACTTGGGACAACACGACCATAGTATATGCCCTATAGTCCTATGCCCTGCCCCTATGGTTCTTTTTTTTTATGCTTACTTATGTAGTCTTAGTCCCATGCCCTAATAATGTCTCTTCTTATAAGATCTTAAGAGCAAAACCCCATTAAGATTACTTACAATGCAAAGTGAAACAGTAGAGATGCATTTTGTAAAGCCTCAATCGACGGCATCCCGCCTCTTATATGAGTGTAGAGAGCAACCTCTTTCTAGACTTTCATCCTTCCATCCTCTACCCTCAGCCTTTGGAATAGACTCGGTAACCTATGCCTTTGGACCACCTTAACCGCATCCTAGGGACCTTACACTCTGCCATACTGCCTAAGCCCTATAACCTATGACTGATCCTTGCCTTTCCTTACCCTCCGAACGAACCTTGCCTTCCTTCTTAGAAGTGGGAAATGAACTAATGAAAGGTAGCGTTGCGAGAATGCTTCATTGACCGTTTCACCTAGCAAACGACTGGGAAATTTGCGAGTGATAACCTGGCGTTGCGAATGCTTCATACTTAGCAAACGAAACTGGGAAATTCGTGAGAGAAAAGGTGGCCTATGCAAGAGACCGATCGGACCTATGCGATATGGGAAATTAAAGAACAAAAGGTGGCGTCATTGACCGTTGAACTGAGCAACCGAAACTGGTCAATTCGTGAGTGATAACCTGGCGTTGCGAATGAGACCGTTGAACTTGGCCCAAGAATATGGGAAATTCTGTAATGAAAGTGGGCGTCTCTGGATGATAAAGAGAGTGCGAATGTGGCCTAGAGAGATGGTAATTTAAGTACAGAAAGTGGGCGTATGGGAACTGGGAATAGAGATTTCCTGCCGACTTACCAAGGAGAGGTCAACTGGGAATTTAAGGAACAAAAGTGGGCGTAACGAAATGATAGGGAGTCTTAAATCCACCTCCTTGTCAGAGTTAAGGCCCCCTCCGAATAGAGGCACGATAGTGAGGCAGAGCGGTTAGAAGCTTAGGCGGGATACACACCAAATCATGCATCACACTAATCATATATAGAGCTTATTTACCAAATCCCCTACTACTTTGGAGTTCGGGCGCCCAGGACCAAGGCTACGGGAATTATGAAATGAATTGAGTTCCCTATAGAAAAAATAGAGTTATCGACCCCGATGGAGCCAATATGCCTACGAACCCATCCCAACACAATTGTTCTTTCTAAAACGTGCATTTGGGAGCGCTTTTTATATTGACCAGAACCAACTCCAACATACCAAACTTGCTTTTCGGGTAAGATACTTTTATAAATCCCTCATCCGCTCTAGCCTCGTATGCTATCCTCCCTTACTTATTGGAAGGAACAACCCATCATTACATCATCGATCGAGTTCCCTAATGACAAATTAGAGTTCGGGACCCCAGAGAGGGAATCACTTTCCGAACCCCCAAACACCACCGACCGATTGACAAATATTATAAACCACAGAATCAAGTTTCTATGGCAGGCGGAAGAGTAGTTTCCAACTTCAATATGATGATGAAAATGGCCAATGTCGCACGTACAACTGGGGTTTCCACTCGGCACTACTGGTCCGAGATCTTACATCAGTAACGTAAGCATGAGAGTAGAGTTTTTGGTAGTACTGGTTCACCAGGTGGCCCGCAGGGAAGATGCGCCAATTACCATAAAAAAGCCCAAAATATTGGCAAAATCTGAGCTCGCTGTTGCGGAGGACGAGATCTCATTACAAAGTCAAAGAAGGTGAATTCCATCCCTGTCATCATATTCATAATAATAATAATTATATTTCTTATTAACATCATCATCTTATATATTCTATTTCATATTTCATAGCTTCAGGCAGGAATTAATCTAAATAAATCCATCATCAATAAGGAAAAAAAATGACATCCAAGCGAGTCAAGATTCCTAAGTAAAGATTCCTAAGTAAAGATCTGAAAGAAGGAAGGATACCTTCTTCGGAAATGAGAGAGAATCAATAACTCCGAGCACCTCAACCATGAATGAAATGAACAATAAGAATAAGTACCAAGCAAGACGAACATAAGAAGGATCCGTGTGTGAATGATCACCACTATGTATAAGTATAATAGTGACCATGACCAATCCTCAATTAAAGAGAAGGAAGGGGGTAGGTGATGATACCGTACTACTGTGCAGAGCCGTGTTACTAATAAGCGGTTAAGATAGGAAAGAATAGGATCCTCCATAATGATGAAATCAATATGCTGCGCCTTAAGCGTAATTATGCGCGTATGTTATGCTTTTCGTTCGGTTCTTAGTTAGAAGTAAGTCCTGACGAGAAAACTGCCTCCCTCCTAGCTACCTACCTATCTGGTGAAAAAGGTAATAAGACCTTTAACGGAGTAAAGTATGTGTTGTTCGAGCCTTTGTATCGAGTATTTTTATTCTGTACTTCTATTTGCCTTCATGTTATGTGTGAGAAATATATCTATCCATAAAAATATACCAAAAGATATATACCACTAAAAAATAGAAAATAAGCTACATTAATAATTTTTCATGGAACTGCAGCTACCTCTGCTTCTGGCTTTGATGCAGGGACTCAAACTGGTTCCGAGAAGCTCATTGGCATCATTCGTTGGTGGAAACTGGATCCACAATTCATTAATATTTGCTCAAGGCTGTCTGCAGCTAATATTAAGGAACTAGGGACTTTGCAACTTGTTTTTAAACCCTTGCTTCTACTATATCCCACCCAAACCGGCCTTTGCCTCAACCACTGGGGGTTATACAAAAGAAAGGATTTGCTCAAATTTGAATAGGAACTAACTGGATCCACCTAGGCAAATGGCTCTGCTAATTAAACCGATCTATCTACAAAGGCCCACGCCAAGTGACCTTTCACCAGACAACCATAAGCACCTTCCTTTAGCATCTGTGTCTATACCTGATCCCTTCCATTTATCGATCCCGAAGCAGAAGCAGTCGAAGCAAATCTAGAGCCAGGAGCATCAGTAGCACGCATAGGAGGTAAAATACATTCCACGTAGACACCTTATTTCGGTCGAAAACGTACTGATTGCCTATTTCACAGGGATAAGAACGCGTGTTACCCTGTGGATGGATGCGAGTAAAAGGTACGTTTCATGGCCCAATCCACCCTGATCCATAGGAGGTAATCTCGCCGGGTCATTCCTTTGAGTCGCTAAGTGGTTCAAGCTAGGTGGGGAAAGAGAGCCAGACGGAGAATCTCTTGCTTGTTAAGCTGGGTGGAAAATAGAGTCTTTCATTGGTTATTCTTAAGGCCCAACAAGTTGACCCTATTTACGTCCAGTCTAGGTATCTATACACTGTTATCCCTGACGCTCCCTGTCATAATTTTTATTATAAGTATATGCTGGGGGCATCCCATGCCACTGATGGTTTATAGGGTATATTGTGAAAGCCTCCAATCGGTTTGGTCTTTAAATGAATTTATCTACCAGTACTAGCATGTATGGTAACCATTATGGTGGAACTAGCACTTTATATGGTCAACTTTTATATGGGCATACACCTATGTATCATAGCAACTCCACCATTCCTTATGATGGATCTTGTCCTTCTCATTTGGGTGCTGCTCGAATTGAATGAATGGAGGGAGGGATCAGTGGGGAAGTGCAAATCACTGAGGGGAGGCCACTAATAATATGACAGAAGGCAGGCCACATAGATGAGTAGGAAGGCAGGTCACTTCAGGAAGGTAGTAAGTGCTCTGTCCTAAGCCCGATAACTAAACCAAGGCACGCCGCCACGAGCGCAGCCCCGGCCTTTCGATTAGACTAAATAATTGAATTGAAAGCTCAAAAAGTTTGTCATGAGACTCATATTGGGGAACCTTAACCAATCACGAACGCAAGGTCCGTCTCCCGTTCTCGGACGCTTCTCATCACTCGTACGCCGTAACGCGAGGGGGCTCAGCCACGCGAACCGCCTTACTCACCTTGTTAGGTAAGAAGGACGATTTTGGTGCAAAAGGCTTTGAACCATTTCAACGCCGTCCCAAAGGGCTTTTAACCAGACCCCCATTGTGAAAGGCATTATTTTGATGTAATTACACTTTTCTGCCCTCGCCAACCAAGTAAATAAGAAAGTGGCTGCTGGTCATTCGTTATATACATAATTACGCACAAGACGTTACGCTTTCTATTTCTTCCCCTCCATTCTTACTTACCTGTGCATCTTCAAAATCATGCAAATTGACCGTAGTGAAATGGCGGTTTACGTATTATACGTGAATATTGCACCCATTAAGAGCCCTTTTTAGATCCCAGCTCTATAAAGGAAGCCTAGAAAGATTCAAGTTAGAGTGGAAGTGAAGCAGATGAAGATCCAGAAGCAGGCGCAAAGACAGATCCTCTAGTTTCATATCCAATTCCAGATATGTAGCTCCCAGTAGCGGATTCAATTGACCTCCATCGGCATCAAAGCAAGCGGCTCTCCAAGCCCACAGACAGCCTTGAGCGATATATAAGTAATTGAGGCAAAGATATCACCAGCTAAGGCATAGGCATAGGCACCTAGAGTGAAAGCATAGACAAAGGCAGAGGTAGCATCCTAGCTTGTTATAGCATCCTCATATGTTATAATCTGTGATGTTCCAATATTGGGGGTGCTCCTAGTTGTGAGTGTTCCGATATATGCATATGTTGATAGATATAGTGTTCCTACATCCCTTGCTTTTACTAGTAAGGTTCCAGTGCCAAAGAAGCTACCCGTCCTAGTTTAAGATGTGTCTAGTTGCAGGGGCAGGTCGAGACCCAGCATCCCCCCTGCAGGCAGGTAGGTCCCATTTGCGATTGATCCATAACCATTCAGCAGTCTTGAACGATTATTAAGTAGTCGAACCGTAGCCCGTTCCACTCCGCTGTGTTCTGGTTGGACCCCACTACGTGCTATCATCTCTACGCGTTTTCGATCCTATATGTCCTACACGAACGGCCCCGGTTGTCTCAACAATGGACCTGTTCTTCCTCTTCCTTTGGTCGAGCGGCCTTACGGCACCTTTCAGCAACCCCATTCCGCTGTGGGTTGTAAGGCACTATAAACTCCCACTTGATCCCTGCTTCTTTGCAAAAGGAATCAAACTCCTTGGAGGTCTACTCTCCTTCATTATCAGATATCGGTACCTTCATCTTCTTACCTTTCTGGTTCTCCACAAGAGCTTTTCACTCTTGGAACCTGCTATGGACCTCATCCTTGGTCTTAATAAAATAAATCCAGGTTTTCCAAGAAGCATCATCAACGAAAGAATTGTAATAGATATGACCTGTCAACAAAGCTAATGACATGGGTCCACACACATCTGAATGTACTAGTTCAAGAATCCATCTCAATCTGTGCTCACTGCTTGGGAAAGCAGTCTTGGAATGCTTGTTGAGTGCACATCCCTTGCACGGTCTTGTCCTCTCCACCTTGAAAGCAGGTAGTCCCACCGTTCTTCAGGAGAGGCAAAGCTCCATAGTGCAAGTGACCTAATCGTCTGTGGCAAAGCTGACATAGATTGTCAGTGCTATGCACCAAAGCTCCATGCTTCATAGGATCTGCTAGCAACATGTAAAGGCCACCCTCATGCACTCCTCTGGCCAAAACTCGACCAAAATCGAGGCTGCGTTTTTAATGATCACTTGCTGATCATCAAACTCAACCATACATTTTAGATCTATTAGACAATAAACCAAAGAATATTATTGGTTAAACCAGGAACTTACAATACCTAATGTAGCTCAAGAACCTCTCTTGCTGGCATGCAGAATGAAATAGAACCCATCCCAATCACTGAGTACTTGGCATCATCAACAAGCTCCACCTGCATGTCGAAATATCGTTCTTCTAGTCTGAAGAAAGAGGATTTGTTGGCTGTCATGTGTCTTGAAGCTCCATTGTCCACATACCACCTGACACCAGAAACAATGTTAGTGGAAAGACACGACAGCATGGAGAAGGTTGTATCCAATCTAGATGCAAGCTCATCTGCTCCTACGGAGGCTTTTTCACTCCTTGCAAACTACTTCTGCTGTTGGTTACCCTTCCCCCTCTTCTCAGGACACTTAGAGGCATAGTGACCAAACTTGTTGCACTTAAAACACTTCACATGGATTGGATCTTTCTTCCCATGGTTCAAAGATCCCGAGTCTTCCTTCTTCTTCTTACCCTTCCCGAATCCTCCCTTCTTTCCTCCTTTTATAACCTTCCTGATGAGGGCTAGGTCTTGAGCTTCATCGAAACTAGCTGAAACCGTCTCTAATCTCGTCTCCTCTCCGATGAAGTCATCCCACAGTTTCTAAAAAGTGGGTAACTTCTCACGAGCACAAATGCACTGCACAAAGTGATGCCACGATAGACCAAAGCCATTCAGAGTTTTTCGAACTAGCTCACTCTCATCACTTAGTTCTCCAATGGCAACGTGCTGATCTCTCAACTCTGTGATCTTCATCAGATAGCTAGCTATAGTATCGATCTTGCTCATGCGGGTACGGGTGAGCTTGTTCTTCAAAAGCATTATACGGGACAAGTTGACACTTTGGTACAATGTGACCAAGGCATCAAACATCTCCTTCACCGTCTTCTTCTTTGCGATGTTAGGGATTAATTCTTCACCACTTTGGCTTATTTCTTAGTATGTTCAGCCAAGTCCTTGGGATCAATGGGAGGTGTGACCTTCTTATCCACAAGATACCATGGTGAAACGTCCTCTAATCAATTCTGCAGCCTACACTTCCACGGTACAAAGTCGGAAGCGCTTTCCAATATGTGACACTATCGGAGACCAAAACTGGCCATTGCTGCAAACCCTAAAAGCACACTTGAACAAACAGATTAGACTCAAAAGAAATCAGATTTGCAACCTATCCCATGTCCCCTATTTAAGGTCAATAACAACGTTCCAATCACTGGAAGATCCTGGGCATATCACCCAATAATCTATCACAGGTCTGGATCTGCTTCACTTGCTGAAGCTCGGGCATCACACCCGCTGAAACCCTCCGACAACTCCCTCTCATAGGCAACAACCCATTCCATACACGGATCTGGAGGATTTTAGTGAACGTGCTTTGATTCCATGTTCAATACTAAGTCTGAACTAGAGACTGGCGCATGCATGCACCCTCCTAACTCACCCCTCCATAACAACAACTCGCCTCCCAATGCAACTAGTGCTGCGCCTAGCTCCATCAATAATCAATGTTGTGTTTGCATCCTTAGGTATGGATTTTCTGCACCAGGATATGGATCTACTGTCACTACTGCGCCATGAGGAAGGAGAAACAACTACGAAGTAACTATGTAAAAATTAAAACAACAAGAAGCTTCTTTTCAAATTTGCCCATGATCCACCTCCATTGATTTGCAAGAGAAACCTGTACGCCAAAGGGGATGCCCAGATATTGAATGATCACCTGGGTTTGATGCACTTCCAATTCTGATTCAACCAGTGTGGGGTCTCCTCCTACCCAATAAGGAAAACCTATGTTTTCTCCTCGCTAATCACTGCCCCAACATCGTCCGCAAAAGTATCCAAACATCAAATTGTTCCCTCCACAGAATGTTGAGTCAACTCAGGTGTTAGAGCCAAGTCATCTGCAAAGTGGACATTAAGGAGTTGGTTACCATATAGTAAGTAGATACCTCTTATTTGTCCTTGCAATCTTGTTGCTTCAAACAGGTAACCAAGAGCATCAACTGTAATCACATATAGATACGACGCCAACATGCACCCCTGCCGGATGGAACGCTGCAATGCGATAGACTCTGATAGCACACCATTCATACTTACTCTTGCAGAGGTTTTAGAAAAGAGAGTTGCCAGATGATACACAGCGAAATCTAAGCCAATCCAACATGTTGAGGATGAAGTCCCATTCAATTCTATCATAACCTTTCTCAAAATCAATTTTGAACAGGAGTGCCTTTTGCCCAGTCTCCCGAGCCCACTCAAGGCCTTCCCAAGCAATTAGAAGCTTATCCCGTAGAAACCTGCGCTTAATGAAACCCATATGCTCCTTACAAACTATCCCGGCCGCCAACAACCGGATTCTCCTGCTTATTGGTAGAATCTATCTCAATGTCTATCTCTATCGCCTTCCGTTCCCTTGTTGCTATAGTAGCTTGTAGGGTAGGGGTATGAAGATAAGCCGCCGCCTATATAGGTATAGCCGTGATGAGATGTAGAGCATTAGGGTTTCTCAGGTATGTGACCTTCACCTCTGCTGTCTCTGTTTCCGTGTTCCCTGTACCCGCTGTTTTTCCGCCGTTGGAATGGAATGGGATGGGAAAGGATGGGAAAGGATGGATGAGACTCTTTTCTCTGTCTCTTTGCCTAGATTCGTTAGTCCGGTATGTCCTGATTATGGGGGACCTGGAGCTACCCTTTTCGAACCTATGCATCGATCCATTTGCTCCCCTCTGACTAAGACCCTGCCGTCTGAGAGATACTCGCTGATTGCTTGAAATCTCTCCCCGCCGAGCCTCGTCATTTATCTTAGAGTCCTCTTTATATGTCTCAACACCCCCCACTTATTAAGTGCCTAACCGACCAGGATTTGCGTTCTTTGGGTATTCAATTTCCGTTGGAACTTCGATTGATAGGAAGGAACGAAAAGCAGATTGATTTCTTTGTTCTTCCAGTTATGAATTATATACGTAATATAACTATATTCGGTTTTCTAATAAGAATGCATGCTGCTATTATATATGTAATTACGCAATCCCCGTGGTAGAGGGTAGAATTTCGAGAGTGAAGTGTGTGTGAACTCCGAGAAGGAAGTGGGTCTAATTAAGAAAGGTAGGTGTATCTAAACTCCGAGAGATAAGGGTGTGTGAACTCCGAGAAGGAAGTGGGTGTGAGGTAGGTGATTTCAAATTAAGAGAGATATAAGTGGGTGTGAACTCCGAGAGGGAGGTGATTCCAAATTGAGAGAGATAGAAGCCGATTCGAAGAGAAAGAAAGAGTAAGCTTCTTCGCTCCTCGATAGCCGGAACCAACTACCTTTAGACCTTTACCTTACTTAGATAGTATAGAAAGAGCTTTTACTTACTGTATCCCTTCTTAGATGCCTCCTTAGTAAGAGGGCTGGCTTTATCCTTGTTGAAATACTACTACCACCAGACCCCGGCTTTACCTTACTTGGGCTTACTCTTAAGGCTTTCACTCTCTATGGCTTAATAAAGACCTTAATAAGGCAAGTGACTAAGGCTAAAGCTTACACTTTCTATGGCCGCCTACTCCACAGCTACTACCGGAAACACAGTTCCTACAGCCGCTGACACTGAACGAGACGGAACCGGAGTTCCTACAGCCTACACATAGAGCTACTCCAGGATATTGTGTAAGTGAACACCAGTTGCAATACCCCGTCCCAGGAGGTTATTAGTCCCCACCAGTTGCCGAGACCCTCCCCATAGGGCATGCCAAGTTGCACAGTTCGACGTTGGAACTCACTCTAGTGAAACAGGGTCCTTTCTTTAGAGAGAGTTTGACTCAAGATAATTTAAGACGTGTCGCATCTCTACTTAACATATGATACTCGCATATCTACGTTTACCTTTTCCATTGTAACAAGAAAGAAATAATCAATTTTATGGATCCGATGGATGCCCAATACCACACTCTCTATACGGGGGACTAAAATGGATGAAAAGGTCTCTCTACGGAAAGCAAGTGCAAGGCTGGCTGTTTGGGGCATGTCCGTAAGTCGTTAGGTAGGGAGGTGAATAGCAAGAGTGCCTAGCAACTAAGTATTCCTGGCTGAATCAGCTGAATCAATTGGTTGGGCATAAAGCACTCCATTAACAAAGGTTGGGTGAAGCAGTAAAGTCTGGTAAACAGGTGGTAGCATGCACGTAAGTAAAGATAAGGTAGGCAGAGTAAGCAGCTGGTACCGCTCCGCGCCTCAACTCAAGAAGGTGTTATTGAAGCCTGTGTGCCGGCCGTATGCACACCCGTTCCGTTGTCCAAAAGCTCTATGTGAAGTCCTTCCTTCCATTATAATTCGATTATAATTCGATATCTGTTTGTATACGATATTCTTCGAACATGTTTTCGACTCCGTGGATGGATTGGAAGCAGGGGAAACTTTGTATTCTCTATTGCTTATTATGCTACTTATGCACCTGTTCCTGCTTATGATGCTTGTACTTGTGCCTTTGCTCATGGTGCTACTGAAAGATCTGGAACTAGTGCTACGGCTCTTTACGCGGTGGTGGGACTGAAACAACTGCTTCAACGACTGCTTAATATGAATCAACCTAATCTGCTGTTACTTAAACTACTGATACTAGTGATGGTGCTAGTGCTGCTTACCTTATCAAACTTCATTCGGATCCGATCCCGCCCTTTCCCCTACCAGTGGTTGAGCTATGACCTGATTGTTTATTACGAGCATTCCTGCTATAATCAATTTTAGGAATTGAATTAGTTTCGGAGATGTTAAAAGTAGGCCACCTTTGAGTACTTAATTTACCCCTTTGCACAAGGGTGAGGCAGGGCAGCTTGATTGAGTGTGATGATCTGTCGATCTTGAAAGGCATCCAATAGTTTAGGGGGAATATGATATCCCGGATCCAGAACCAGCCCCAATCCGTTCAATTATTAGTGGGCGTCGAGAGACGAAAGCAAGCCGGCTTTCTTTTTTTTGGTTTGAATCCGAACGTCTCTGTTCTTATTGATGTCACCGAATACACTCGACCAAGGGGAGAAGAAATCAAAATAGATTATTAACGTAATAAAATAAAATAAGGAGAGATTGTTTCTACTGAATTTCCCCCCAACCACCAGACCGGGAAAAAAGGCCGGGGCAGATCGGGGAAAAAGGCCGAGAAGGATAGATTTATTTTGACTTAATTTCCCCCCTCATCCAGGGGGGTGGGCGTAGCTTAGGAACAACCGACTACGAGCGTTAGCAAGACTACTCCTTACCCAGCCAGACCTACCACACCTACAATGGTTGGTCCTGCGATGCATATGCAAGGTTATACCCCTTACTCCTGTCAAAGAGATGGGTGTAGGCTTGTTTTTTTAGATACTTTTCTTTTTCATTAGACCTTTGGACATTTGTTGCGTTGAATGGGTGGAAAGATCAGAGGATAAATGCACGTATTTATCTATAGATGATGCACTCTGTAGGCACCTCGAGTTCCGATATCCCCTACTTGGATGAGAGGGGAATAGCCTAACTTTGCTATATAACACTCGGTTGATGGCTCGACATGGAGGTAACTGTCAAAGGATCATTCGATCAACATCCACGGTCTGGTCGGTGCACTGGCAGCGCTCCGCACACAGCCTATATATATGATACATCTACCCCACGTAAGTCTCTCAGCTAGTACCTACAGTGGAGCCACTTCCAGAGATGACGCTCCGTACACCTAAGTAGTATTACTCCCGGCCCCTCATTCATTATTTAGATGATGCAGGTTCGGGCGGTGATATTACAATCGTGGGTCTGGGCTACATTAAGAGAAGCTATCGAAACAGCAGCTGTTTTCTGTATGTAGGACCTTTATAGGTGAAGCAGTTTTCTCTCCCACTCATCGAAGATATGTCCGATGTCTCACTTTTGAATCCCATCATTCTAACTTTTGTTACCTTATACCAGCACCCGAAGCCACTTCTTTTGCACTCGATCCGAAGCACCTTCAACCAAAGAATTTATAAAGAAGACATTGATGGAGGAAAAGTTTCAACCTATCTCTGTAGTGCCCTAGCTTCGATCCGGAAGGATGTTTCTTCGCCGAGCTATGCAGTGGAGTGGGGCTTTAGATGGATCGGATTCCCCAGTAGGAAGGAGAAAATAGGGATTCGAGACAAATTGGATTCGTTGAAAGTTGATAGAAGACGTCGCTTAAAACACGTGTTCCCCTTAGTTTATGATAGGACTAATCTTAGAGCTGCATTAGCGGAGCTATTTTTATTGGGGAAATTGCGAGTAGTTAGTAAAGAGTCGCAATGGAAAAAAAAAATCACAGTCGGTCCCGAACAAATTTCGAGTCTATCCAAGAGGATCAAAGCCAATAAGAAGAGGTCCCCCCAGATCAAGAGATTCGTAAGTAACCCCTCCCTACATGATGCAGCTGCCATGGAAGGAAAGGAGCTCACTTATCCCTGGGCCGGACAAAGAAACTATGAATTTGATCCGCTGGACTTAATAGCGCTGCGCTGTTTAACGCAGATCTTCAGCTACATGCTCCTTCCTATTTATGCCAAAGCATAAGGCTCCGGCGAAGGGTGGCCGACGGCATCTCGTCCTCTATTCTTCGGGAGGCGCTCTTGTACAGGGATGTCAATTATATTTTAAGGGAGCTTAGTAAAATCACACTTATACAACGCAGTCATTCCAAAGGCAGCTACCCCGTAGCATCCCTTATAGTTTCTTCTGTTGAGTAAGCTGTTGATTCAGAATACTCATAGGCAATCGACCTGAGAGAAAACTAGAGAAACTAAGGTAGCAGTACTTTTTGCTACTCGTGCTGCTTCAATGGATGGACCTGTAACTGCTTCAACTGGATCCACTGCTACTCGTGCTGATGGTTCAATCTAAGCTACTGGTTCTGGTGCTGGAAGATATGCTGGTGCTGGTGGATAACTTTGTACTGCTGTTGGATATGCTGCTGGTGCTACTGCTGGGTATTGATCTTACTCTGATGCTGGTGCTGCTTGTCTTTCTCTCTTGTCACGGACCAGGAAAGAATCATTCTAATGCCAAGGGATGCTCACCCGACTCTAAAGCTGGCATCTTCAGTTGGACAAATGGACGAATGGCATCTTCTCTCAGCCCCTTCTACCGGACAGTGAGTGGCATCTCGGCCCCAGCCCTTTCTACCTTATACCCACCCGAGATTGTGTGTTTATTGTTATTCTAAGCCTCTCCTTTTAGCACGCAGACCCTGAGACTGAAGGTATTAACCCTGAGGTATAACCCGGCCCCATAGGTCCGATAGGTCTTGCCCTTAATATGCCTACCAGCCAGAGTCAGTAGCTCGTTACCATTGAACGAATTCTTTTACCTTACTTACCAGCTTACCTCTTCCCCATCCTTGGGCCCGGCGATACAGCACCAGCTAGGGCTTTCTCTCCAGCCTAGGGGTGGCCGAAGCTATGAAAAAATCCATATTGGGTGGGATTCTGTAACAAGCATAAAACCGCGTAAAATGCCATTTCCCACGATTTCTGGCCACTTTACCCCCCCATAAGGGAGTTAGTCTCCTGTAAGGCACCCTTAAGTGGCTCAGATACGATTACAGCCAGAAGTCAACTCAGGGCGGGCGGTCCGACTCATTCCCTAACTAAGGATAACCCGAACTACAGGCAGGGGCGATAGGATAGGGCGGGATGGCCGAGATGGGGCTCATTCATTGATAGGTATGCTAGTAGGGTGGAGAGTGCTTTCCCTGGAGAGATCTATCTGCTTCTCCTCTTATTCTAATAGTAGGGGATCGGGCTAATATTCGAGTACTATTAATTCTCCGGGTCAAATCCATTAGATACGGATTCACTTGGGAGATTTACTTAATTAGGGGAGGAGCCGGATCTGAAACATTACTGATTGGGCAATAAACCAGGATGGAATAGACTTAAATCGGGTAAGCATTTAACCGTATGAGAGACGAGAGGCACCTTACTCCTTCTTAGGGGTGCTTTTTCCGGTCCGGCAAAGGAAGGAGTTGGGGCAGTGAATGAAAAGACGTTCCAATTCCAGCAGACGCCCCACCCCCACCTATGATGCTATTAAGAGCCTCCTATCGTTGTGTTCTGCGAAGCCCGGTCCCGCTTAGTGTTGTGTTCTGCGAAGCCCGATCCCGTTCAGTCCTTTGAACAACCTATTTCTACTTTTCACCAAGGCTGAGAATAGCTCCAACAAGTCTTAAGGGGGCAGTGGAGTAATCATCCTTTCCAACCTTCAGAGGCATACCGGGGAGGAAAGAGCTATATCTCCCGAAGGGGGAAAGAAGCCTCCTTCTTATCTTATGGATTATAGGATTTATACCCCATCTTTAGTTTCAGAGGTAGCGGAGTTCTTAAAAAAGCCAGTTGCCTACAGACAAAAGAGAGTTCGCTGCGCCGCCCCAGAAGCATAATACCTTTCCGAACCCCCACAAGCCCTCTTTTCTTTATTAAACAACGTGTTTGGCAAGGTTTTTGGATCGACCCGGAACCAAACCAAATTACTTATTCATCTAAGTTTTGATGGGTCAACCCATGCCTATTTATATTATTCAGACCCCGCGCCTCATCTTTTGGTTCTTTGTTTGCTACGTACCGGCGGAATCTTCTGTTTAATATGCAAAGGAACTTGTCTGAAGACACCTTCTTATGGATATGATTATTACCCCACCTCATCTTTAGGATTTGATTCGCTCCGCCCCTCAACTCACCTTGTAACCGAAACCTTTAGTTAATATACGAGGAAGCACTATTCTTGAGAGGAGGCACTATTCTTGAGAACTCTCTGATATATTAGCCCTATCACACTTTTACTTTATGAATAGCTTAGGAGGAGCAGCTATAGACGACCCGGGATCAGATTACACTACCGAACCTTTACCTTCACTTTGTCTTATCACCTATTGCTGAAACCAGTCAGGAATCGGGGGTACAGCAGCACTAGGACACCCTTTACCCTATATTCCCTTATGAATTCTTTCTTCTGGGCACCACATATTATATATTGGTTTGGCCAACGAGCGAGCCTTGCCCATATGATTCATTAATTAGAACCCACTGGCTAGGAATGGTACTTACCTTTCTTTTCATGCCTGAACCTCATAGTTCTCCACCTTAAAACCTAGCACCTGCCTTATACCTAATATCACTTTCATAAATCGCTTACTTGCTACTGCATTATACCTTTCTTATCAGGCCGGGATATCAACCAACCTTCCAACCAACCACCTGAACAACCTTCACGACTTAACTCACCTATGCCCCTTACTTGTCGTATGGGCGACTTATATATGTATGGCTTTTGGACCAGCTTCCAGACAGTCAGCATTCACAGGCAGACCTAGAATCACACTTGGAATCACACTTGCTTACAGATCTTCTTGGTGGTACCAACTATTCCGGCCGAGCGTCAGAATATGATTCAGTAATTTGAACCCAGCCAGAGTAAGCCAGCAACGACGCAAGCAACCTGGCCCTTTCCCCTCCCTCCGCCTGCCTGCCTACGAATAAAATAACGACACATGGCAGGCCATATATGGATGGGGCCACCGATAAACATTCATTAAGGTGAGAAAGGAAAAAGATCCCCGCCAATCATACATACATAGGCACCTGGCCGGATCCAACCAAATCGATCGGGGCAACCCAAGTACAGATGGAGAGAAAGAAACCTACCGCCCGCGGAGTGACATCTGTCTGGCAGGCAGGGGTGACGGCAAGAGAAACTGGGAAGGGGAAATAGGTATAATGACTCCTCAAGCTCCATCGACCGACCAATAACATAACGACACCTGGCAGGAGAAAGACGGCCAAGTCATTCGCTCGCCTCAACGTAAAAAGGAAGGGCCCACTCCTCGATGGTCAGATATACGGGGATATGAAGCCAAGATTCACATGCACGAGAATTCCAAGGGACGCCAGAATCCGAGCTCTCAGCACCGTCGATCGCCGTAATATAAAGCAAGGGCGGGTCAAAACCGTTAGCGATTTATGGAGTTCTGTCTGATGCGCCATAACATCAATCAAAGATGCCGAATTCAATGCTACACGAACTAACTCCAGTTAATGCATAGCTCAGAGTCATAACGCTATTCCTCTTCTTTCCGCCATTTTCTGCCTCGCTGCAGGAAGACCATTTTCGAGCAAGCATTGAACAGGAAGTGCGTCAATCGTTTTCACAGGCAGGCAAGTGAATAATATGCGGATAGTTAATAATATCTTGCTTTATATCTGGGATCTTGTAAAGAGGGGCTTCAGGGGAAACAAGAACAGAGGACTCCTCAAGGCCTTCTGAGAAAATAGGTAGGTAGGTGTATCTACATTGGTAGGTGTAGATACATTTATTTTCTCAAGTCTGCCAAAGTTACCTTAATAGATAGAGAGAGATAGTGGCTTAATATATTATCTCTCTTCCTGCCACTTTGTGAGCCAATTGGCTGGCCCACACCCACCTGATAAACTCCGATTCAACATCATTTTAACAAGTGGAATAGGCACATAAGCAACAAAATGATGGGGCTGGCCAAATGTCATAAATCCACTGCCTTTACAAGTGCGTGCATAGGCTTGCTTCTCTACCAACAGGTCGTAGAGGAATAGGTCGGGCTTCTATGAAAATGGTACATGCCGCTCCTCTTATTTATTAAGTTAAGGTGTATCACTAGCACACCAGAAAGCTTTCTGAACCAGCATTATTATTATTCGCACGATACGATCGATTATGAGATCGACCCTTCATGAACCACATATGAGCCTTTATATAATATATATATAATGAACCACATATGAGCCTTTATATAATATATATCTAGGGCAGCCTTAAAGCCTTAACGAAGGTCCTGCAAAGCCTTAGATTATACAAGTCTGGGAAAGGAGACATGCCCCAACCAAAGAGAAGAAGTCCTCTGGCCTGCCTATCTTGACTACGGGAAAGGCACCCTCCCCTTGCTTGAGTGGGTGTGAAGAAAGAATGAACACAACTCCTTAATCCAGGTCTTTTAATAGACTCTGATCCTACGACGGATCTCTTTTTAAGCTCTGTATTTCTTCCCCTAAAAGCCTGAAGCTAAGGAACAGGACCTTACCTAAGATCAGGATCGGTTCGACTCCTAGTTTTGTTACGTCGTTAGAGAGAGGGATCGCGGCATAATATCGTAATTAATATTATAGGGAAATATCGTTATTAATATTTGAAGCGGGAGGTGGTTCGGTTCGACTCCTCCGTCTATCTATTCCATTCCATCCACCCAATCAGTGACTGACTGTGTTCTTGGTGCACCCTTTTTGTCCTTCCGCAAAGGGTGCGAAGCTTATATAAGATAGATAAAGTAAGTGCCCTAAAGAATGAGTTCCCATCTGCCCAAGCTAATAGTTCAGGCAGGTAAGGTATAAGCTTTTAATCGTACCTCGTGCTGCTATTGGGCTTAGACTCTGTCAACCAGACCTCGTGCTGCTATTGGGTGGGCTTGTTCCTCTACGATAGCTAGTTTGTTGGCTGCTTCCTTGACGACAGCTCCTAATAGCGCACATATTGGTGGCCGCTCCCCTATAGACATGTACTACGCTTATGAATTCACCTAACCCTATACAATACTAGATCCCGTACATATTTTTGCTAGCTGCCTTATAGACCTGTACTACAAGAATGATTTCTACTTACGCTTGCCCTACAAAGGGGGTATTTAGACGTGTCGGCTCAGAATAGCTCCGTACGTCTTGAGGGCCGCATCTGCGTGAACCGTATAACATTTATTCGCTCAGGAAGAAACCCTTTCTAATAGTTCCTTCCTTCAAATACCTGGCCTTCGTCGGAATTGAGGTACGTTAAGTGACTCGACCATAAGGGTGTTAACGCTCACTCATCATATGGGTGAGGGAGAGGAACGTAGTCGCTCTAGCTAGCGAATTGAGGTACGTTAAGTGACTCGACCATAAGGGTGTTAACGCTCACTCATCATATGGGTGAGGGAGAGGAACGTAGTCGCTCGATTCCTTATTTTGGGAGAGGGGAATCAATCACTTATTTCCTCGGCTGCTAAAGCGTAATTACGTATTATAAT
>Ga0224573_1000011_pt1 | contig 26086 bp, 17 predicted proteins | sample CRU1metagenome_FD_189088 | JGI IMG/M metagenome (GOLD analysis project Ga0224573, IMG submission 189088) | Spruce roots microbial communities from Bohemian Forest, Czech Republic - CRU1 | ecosystem: Host-associated > Plants > Roots > Unclassified | place: Czech Republic: South Bohemian Region... | reverse complement strand
ACCCAAAAAGGGCGAGGGTGAGGCAGCGAACTCTCGACCAACGGGAGAGGAACGAAGTCGCTCATCCATTCATGGGTGAGGGTGTTAACGCTCACTCATCATATGGGTGAGGGAGAGGAAAACAGGGATGCTGGATGGGGAGACAGGTACCAGAATCAGGTATGGGAAGGGACCATCATCTGTATGGGAAGGGGAGGGAGTAAGGTACCATAATCACAGTGACCAGTATGCTTTCTGAAACCAGTGAAACCAGTTCAGGGATGAAGGGGATTTCCCATAATAAGTCTATATTATATTTCCAGTGAAGTTCCCATAATATCTAGGTTCAGGGAATCACAGGGGTAAGTGAACTCTAGTATGCTTTACCAGAAGGGAGGGAAGGTAATCCTTACAGTATGCTTGACCCTGAAGTCTCTCCGGTATGTGAAGGGACGGACCCCTTACATAGATCTCTAGTATCTGATCTCCGGATGTTCAGGGAAGGTACCATAAGAAGTGAAGTTACAGAGTGATGGGAAGTTCCCATATTCTTGGAAAGGGTTTTGCCAATTGCCCGAACGAAAAACGTAAAAGAAAGAAGGAGAGGACTGACTCCACGACACTTTCTTCTGTGCTTCCCGGCCCGCCCGGTTTCTTTGGCGCTTGCGCGCCGCAATAACTGCATTCCCGTAGCAGTCATTCCTATGGTCTGAGTAAGTTCTTATGCTGTATTGAACCATTCCTGCTGTAGCAGTTATTCCTACCGTTGGTATGGCCGTCTAATAGGGTCAGATTGAAACTACAGCATTCCGACAGTTGTTCCAATTGTTTAAATGGTTCAAGGTTGGTTCTTGGAGACAGGTAATGAATTCCGTATTTTGTTGAGCTATTGCGATTCTGAGGCTATTGAAAGGCACTTATTGCTCACGCTTGCCTTTTTCCTCACTTCCCCGAAATTATCATTGGGAGAGTGCCTGCCCTTCAAATACCGCCTGCTACAGAACCCCTCTTACGACAAACGGGACTGGACTACTGATGATGGATGGGGATGCACCTCCCTACAGCTGCAGGTGAGTCTTGCCGTCCCTCTAATTCCTCTGTTTGTGCTGCAAGAAACACACATTCTTGCTTGCATTAGCGAGCCCATCTCGGTCCTAGCAAAGGCCCCAATTCCAGAATATTCACCCGCTTTCTTGGCCAACAAGCGGCGCGGCAATGAACCAACACTTCGTCGTTTGGTCATTAAGGGCCCACTTTGCCGGCTGTGTTCAGGCATATTCAGTAGCATAGCGCGAGGCTTTCTTCGACTATCCGCTGCTTCCCTTCCCGCCTACCCTACTGATATGAAAGAAAGAATTAGCTATCCATGAGGGGAGCACTAAAGTGATTTAGTTGGACCAGAGGAAGAATTGCTCATCCGAAGAATGAGGGTGAGGAAGAACTGCTCGACCAACGGGAGAGGAAGAGCAAAATTGTGGAAAAAGAAGAGCATCCTCTTATCTACTCTACGCTCGGGAAGTTGTAGACGACCTATTTATCAATCACAAGTCTCTGTCTTGCCTTACTTGTCAATTATAGAAGTGATCAAGCGCATTTGTCCGATCAAGGCGAGGTGGGCCCAATGATCGATCTCTTATCTCTATCTCTCTCTGGAAAGCACGGGAATAATGATGGGAGGTAGAGTTTACATGAACGGAACGGCAGAAAAGGCCCTATCGAGTATCCCAGTGGAAGAATACGTATCCGCTAGGGATGGGCAGAAGAATCCGTATGTCTCTGCCTGCCCCCACCCCACAACGAACGTAGGTAGACCCAGTAAGAACTAGCCAGCTTTGTAAAAACCAACCTGCCTTATCAATGTTTAGATGGGTGAGCATTCTGTCTTGCCAGATCGGTGTTAGGCAAGCGAGCATTAGTAAGGTCCTGGCCCTTTATTTATTCCCCTCAAAGAGCTCTGCGATAACCTGACCTCCTTCCCTCCCTTTCCTTCTTGCTTGGTCTGATCCTGGTTCTGGTTTTGGAGATCCAGAGATCTAGCAACGCATCCAATCTGTGCTGGAGCCGTATTCACTAACTAATTGGTATTGGATGTATCGTTAGGTTGTAAAATCTGCACGGTTGCAGAGAAGAGATCCCTTACCCTTAGTCAGTCGGCGCCAAAATGATGAAGAAAGACGAGGTCCTTTCCAAATCGAGGTAGGCAGGTGCTATGGATCCTCTGACTCCCAATCGGGTTGCCTTCCCTTGTGTTGGGTCTCGCCGGTGCTGCCTGTAGGTCGCAATGTGCTTCGAGATGGCCGTCTCTTTTTTCCCCCCCCTAGGTGGGTAATCCGCTCCCGGTCGCTCTGCTGCGTCTGGCCTGTCCTCTATCTAGGCACCTTTGGAAGGCAGGGAGTGTTACAACGTACGTTCGCTTTTCCGGTTGAAGGGTTTGGTGGCCCGAAATTGACTTGGCTTCGCCGACCGCCTCATCTCTAAAAGCATCAGGAGGCTCGCGAGGCGTCCTGGGGCAGGCTCCTACCATCGGGTCAGGGGGCAGGTAGGGCCATCCCCCCCTCGCCTCGCTCTTGCAACATGCTATGTTTCCCTTCTCCGTTCTCGAGTAAGGGTGGGTCCCATGCTTCGTTTGTGGATCGCGGTCTCACTACGGGTATCCCTACAGGTTGTAGTAGGCCGCCCTACCTAAACCGATCATCATATCGGTCCCTAAGCCCCATTGCTGGCTGGAAAGGCTCGGCTTCAGAACCGTACGTGAAGCTTCCGCCTCATACGGCTCCTCCCAGGATCGGAGATATTGGCTCGGTTCGAAGAAGCGATATGGCAGGCAGTGCTTGTGTGGGGAGTTTCAGGTTGTTGCACGCCCCCCATTCCCCTCGTGACACTCGGGAAAGGTTTTTCCTCTTTATAATTAAAGATTGTCAAGGAAACGAAAGTTCCACTTCTAAGACACTGTGTACCGTGACAGGATCCAAAGCGCTATTCGACGACTCCCTGATACCTACCCCTCACACATACACACAATGAATAACGAAGGGAAGGTTCTCCCTTTCCCGTAGCGAGAGGGTGATGAGCACGCATAGCGAAGGTAAGGTTATCCCTCAATTTACTTATTTGGTGGGGGGCCGGTCGAGAGTTCGCTTACTCACCCTATATTTCTTCCCCTCAAAGGGCTAGCTAGAGTTCGGGAAGATATTCAAGGTCAACCCAGTAAGGTCCTGATCAACCCGGTCAAGTCCTGACCCCCTTCCTTATCTAACAGATATGATCTCAGTTTCTCTCACTGTGTTAAATGAAGAGTTGGCCGGTAAGGTCAATCCTTCGCCGAGGAAATAAGTGGCTGCTATTATATATGTAATTACGCTTTTCCTTCTTTATTGGTGACTTATATAAGTAATTATGCCTTAGCAAAGAAAGACACAACTCCATATATGTTTCTTACCGTACTTCTCTTTCTTCCCCTCAAAGAGCTATGCGAAGGCCTAGTTATCTCTCTAGTTACTTTATTATATACGTAATTACGCTTTATTATAGGCGTACTTATATTGGTCATGAATTATTATTATAGGCGTACTTATATTGGTCATGAATTATATATGTAATTATGCATTTCTGTAATGATGCATAATTACATATATAATGAATTACTGGATTGACCTTGTCAATTCGTATCGGATTGATTTCTTCTTTTCTCAATTCTTCGATTGTGTAATTACGTATATAAGAATCTGAAAGGAGAGGATGCGCAAGCAAGCTCGACTGTAAGGAGAGGATGCGCAAGCAAGCTCGACTGTAAGGAGAGGGTGAGGCAGCGAACTCTCGACCAACGGGAGAGGATGCGCAAGCAAGCTCGACTGTAAGGAGAGGAAGAATGGCTCGCCTGACCACAAATAAGTGGGACGAGGAGATGGCTCACCTGACAACGGAAGGTGAGGAGATGGCTCGTTCGCATCGGACGAGGAGAACGTAATTACGTATATAATAGAACGTAATGAAATATCTCAAGAATGACCTTACTTCTTTCTAAGAATGAAAGGGAAGGTTTCGTCAAACCAATGCAACTTATATAAATAAATAGCCAAAATCACTTCACTTGACTTATTTCCTTGGCCTTTCCACCCCTAAAAAATATAGTCTGAAATGTCACCCTTTATTAAATTAAGAGCGGGCATCATTGTAAGACGGGAAAAACACCCGATCCCATACCGACCTCGATATGTGAAATCGTCTTATGCCATATGTACTGAGATTGTTCGGGAGACATGGTCAAAGCCCGCTCTGACATCTTCAAATCAAAGAAAATAGAGTATCTCTATAGATATTCGATTGACTCTGCTACCTTAACTTAGAATAACGTGCATGATCCTCATTAAAACATGTTAAGACTAAGAGTGGTATTAATGGCTTGTCGTAATAGCAAGATCCGTAAAGTTGTGAAGGTTGAAAACTATCGTCTCGTCGATATGGGGCTCCTTGCATGTTCGAAACGAGATATCTCATACAAAGTAAGAACCTAATCTCACGTAGAATTTGCTCGAACGAAGTCTAAGCCCGACGGATCCATTGAGAGACACAAGGCTCGTCTTGTAGCGAAGGGTCCTGAAAGTAAGGAATTGTCTAACGTTCTTAAAGGGATCACCCTCTCTGGTCTTCCCTGAGTTAAGGTCCTGAAAGGTCTTACCAAGCAGAGCTTGAATTGGTTATCCCTCATCTTTATTCCCCTAAATCCTCCCTTCTCTTTTTTCCCCTCAAACACTTATAAGGCCGGCACAAAATGAAGGCCGGCACAGGACGCATCATTTCAAGCGGGACCAGGACCTTACTTGACCTTTCATAGGAGTAGCGCTCCTAAGTAGAGTGTTCTGATAACTAGAGTGGGTAACTATCTATAGAGTAGCGCTCCTAAGTATAGTGTGTAATTATCTTGAGACACTCGACCAACGGCAGTAACGAAATGCTTCTAGAAGGAAGTCCCTTCATGCTCCTAGGTTCTGTTCATGCTCCTAGGTTCCCTAGGTGGAAGCTCTTTGCTTGGCTTTCAGAATCTCTCTTGCTTGCTTTAATGCTCCTAGGTTCCCTAGGTGAATGTGCCCGTTTGTGCTTGACGGTAACGCTAACGTGTCCTTGGGCACTCTAGGGTATCCTGGTCTGAAACTCTAGGGAAGGTCCCTATTCTCTTCTCTTACAGAGGTCCCTTCCGGAACACTAACGTACCGGTCCCTCTTAAAGAGGTCCCTTTGTTTGCGGGTCTTAACGCTTTGCTTGACCGTAAAAGAAAAGATTATCCTTTCCTTGTAAGATTTATCACAATTAAAGGATGTCCCTCCGACCGAAGGGAGGCTCATGGTCATGCCGAAAAGTCAATGCCATAATGGTAATGCCTGCTTCCCCTCAATCAATGAGCTTGTGGAGGGCATGGTAGCTGGGCTAAAGATGTAGGTCTCCTTTCTGAGGGATGAGAATGAGCATGTTCTTAGGACAGGAGAATTGGTAAGGAAGCCGCGGCCATCTTGATGCTAAAGATGTAAAGTTGAACCCAAGGAAGGCCAAGGATAAGTAGTATGAGTCGCAACTCGCCTGACAAAGGAGGGTGAGGAAGGTATAAAGAGCTTACGTAGATGACTGAGTGCCCGTGAGTGCCCGTCTGAGCGTTAGGATGGGCTGAGATCGCTAAATGGTCTGAAGGTTCGGTTAGCGAAACAGTATAGTACAAACTCGCTCGTCAGGGTAACCTAAGGGCACTCCTGTACTACGCTCTGGACTGATCTATCAAATACTTGAGGAAGAGACTACCTTATGGACTGCCTATAATAAGTGTCTATACTTGTGCTCCCATAGCGGTTTCGGGTGAACCTCAATTGTTCTCCAGAACCAATACCTTAATTCTTCGATGAAGCAAGGCATAAGCAAGGCATTATTGGCTGAGGCATTATTCCATGAAGCAAGTAACTCTAAATGAGCATGAGCTAGCGGGGCTAACTAGCGGGGCTAACTAGGGCTAACTAGGGGTATACTGATGAATACTTGAATACTTGGGAGCGTTACGGCCCTATAGTATATAAGAGGTAAGGGAGTACAAGGTTCGAAGGAAGCACTTGACGCACCTCAATGAATCCTTAATATGCCCAGTAAGACGTGTCTACCATCGACATACCTCCAGGGTGAAAGTAAGCATAACTAGCCTGCCTATCCATTCGGGTACGGCTAACTAGTGAGGAAGCATAAATTGGGGTACGTAAGCCTCCCTATCAATCCATTCGGGTACCAATAACTATAAAGTTCCGATAACTAGATATAAATGCCAAGTAATAAAGAGTCTAGTATACAAGAGTAAAAGAGACCTCGGGACGTACTCCGTTCCATCCTGAGCCTATGCATGCTTAACCGGCTAATTCGGGAGGGCAAGGGATGTAGACTGATCTCCAGGGAAATGACTATTGGGGCTAGTGGGGGCGGGCATAACTAATGAATTCTAACGGAGTTCCCGGGTAAGTAAGCAAAGAGAGGAAACCTATCTCCGATTCTTCTAAAGAAAGCATAACTAGGGTAAAAGTTCCCATCACTAGTTTAAGTGGGGGGGATATCTATTAAAATACGACCCCCCTCTACTTTTGTATACGCCAGATTCACCCCCCCTACATAAATGGTTTGTAACCCCAATACTTTTATATGTTTCCTAACAGAAGTAAAGCAACTCTAAAATACTGAAGCAAAGGGCATGGCTCCATCTACCTGTATCCAAGGGAATCTACCTGGATGGTTCCTTGCTTCTTCCCTTGTACATATGCCGAGTCATACATATGCCCAATAATACATAGTTTTGCCCAGTAATAGAAAGAGGTGAAGTGAGCGTAAGCGATGGACAGCTTGCTTGATAGATGTAATAAGGCCCTTAGCTAATGAAGGAGGTATACGGAAACGAGTAAGTCTAAAGCTTGCAATTGCTCTATATCGAGGATAGAGACGGCCCGGCCCATCCCAATAGAAAGGTGCCATTCCATTAATAGCCCAATACCATTCCATTAATAGCCCAATACAAGAATACTCTCTGATGAGTTCCTCTCAAGCCCAGTAAATAAATAGCAATAAAGCTTCGTCTAATTAGCTCCTGCTCTGATGCCTTGGTCTCTGATGCCTTCCTAAAGCTAATGGCATGGCATAATAGGAATGCCTCCCTCTTAATGCCTCCCTTTCCCTTCCTTAGAATAGGAATAGGATTGAGGAAGAACGCTTAGTAAATGCCCCACTGCTCTAATCTAATCTAAATAGTGAGATTGAACCCATGCTCTTAGGGTATGGCTCCTCACCCACGCTTTATAAAGGGAGGTCGAGAGAAGGTGGCTGTTGAATGGCTCCTCTAGAATGGAGGGGAATTCTCATTGAGGGGAAGAACTATAATGAGGCGAGGAACCCGTACTTAGCTCTGAACCCGTACTTAGGCGAGGTAGCGAGTTCCTGCCTGCACCCCACTAAGATAGCGAGGAAGCAGTAGTAATTGTAGAGGCGAGGTAGCGAGGAGACTATCAAGACCAGCACCTCTTATCCATTCTTTTTATTTCTTTTGCGGCAGCTAGCGTAGAGATACGTTAAGTTACCAGCTTCCTCTGTATCCCTATCTGTTGGGTCATGCTTCCATCTGGCATGGTAAAGGCTCGCTTGCTGGCTGGCTTCGCAACTTGGCTAGGTAGGATGGATGGATCGGATGTCCGGTATCGATTCTTATTCTTGCAGGGTTGATCGAGTTCAAGCAGCGCCTCTCCCTTATGGTCGAGCGACTACGTTCCTCTCCCTCCTGCGTCGGAAGAGCTTGTTCCTCATTTCGCATCGCCTCCAGGCCTCCTTCTAACGGCTCAATCTAACGGCTCCTTCTAACGGCTCAATCTCACGGCTCAATAAGGTTGACCTTGCTCTCGGAAGAGCAAGCGCCCTTCTCGAACTTCGCCTTCTCACGGATCAGCTTAGCCTTGAATTCTAGTCCCCTAAGCTTGGTCCGCAGAAACTCTTGCATTCTCCTCTTCGTACGAGATTATAAGGTTTTTCATATTCCCTACCTGGCCCATCACGTTGGTATAACGCCCTTCTTCGTTCCTTTACATCATGCGTTGGTAGCGGAAAGGTGTCAACTTAATCTTAGCACTCATTATATAGTATCTCTGTTTGCTCTTCAACAATTGTTCTTTTCTTTCTTTACCCGAGCTGGTAATGACCTGCTCCGGCACATGATGAATTTGTCTATTTAGACGAGATTAGTTGTCTATTTATTGAAAAAGGGTTCATGGGGCGGCCAGTTCTTCTGCTTGCAAATTTTCTGACTAATTATTGGCAAAATGGCTTATGCGGCTGTCGATTCCATGCTAAATTAGTATAGGATCCATATAAAGTGGATGAAAGAACCCATTGAATTGTACTTATCTCGTTAGACCGGTCTAATATTATTTGGCTTATGCCATCCCCCTAGATGCACCCGAAGCTTTCCGCATTCAACAGGTTTCCCATCCGCATCTATAGGTTATACTCTCATAAGCTGGAGACAAAATATGGAGATAACGTTTATATGAATTAACTTGAATTGGAATAGAAGTGAAGGTAGAGGGTCGGTTTTCCATACTATTACCTACTAGATAAACCCAACGAGCAGGAGTAATATGAGCTGCTTCATGGAGATCTCAGAAACTGACCGAATCCTACTTTCTGCCTTAGACCCGGGGATATAAGGTGGACATAAGCCCGAAGGTGGCCAAGTGCACCGGCAGCTTTCGGAATCAGGAAATATCCAAGAATTTACTTATAATAACTGACCTATCTAGTTTTATTCCCTAGGGAAAAGTGACAGAAACCCATAATACGATGTCCAGTACTGGGCAGATGTAAGACTCTATACATTGTGTTTCCACTTAGCAGAGTCCTGTGTTTTTAATAAACAATTGCGTATAGGTGGCAACAGTAGAAAGATCAGGTTAGCCCCTAGTCTATCAGCGGGGGCCATAAAACAGCTGCCGGAGTAACTCGTGCTTACATCTCCCACTATAGGGACCGATTCACTCCACGTAGATTGACTGAACGTGAAAACCCGTGAACTGATCGTGTTTTTCACACGATTAATCGTTACTCATGTCAGCATTCTCACTTCTGATACCTCCAGGTGTAGCCCCTTCTCCGATATACGGAACGTTCCGCTACTGACCCTTGAATAAGCTTAGTTAGACACTATCTGGACCATATAGACTACGTGAGCTACTTGTGTGCTTTCAAGGTTCTCACTTTCCCGAGCTATCAATCTCGGAGACTAGTCTCGTCGCTTCGGTGAATTACTTGAGCCCCGATACATTTTAGGTGCTACGGAGCTGGACCAGTGAGCTATTACGCTTTCTTCAAAGGCTGGCTGCTTCCAAGCCTACCTCCTGGTTGTCATCGCGCGATCACTACCTTTGACACTAAGTAATTGCATTGGGACCTTAGCGCACGATCTGGGCTGTTTCCCTCTCGACCTTGGATCTTTGCACCCAAAGTCTGTCTGTACTAACTGCAGAGACCTGTATTCGGAGTTTCGTTGGGATTGGTCAAGCTTTTGGCCACCCTAGCCCATTGAGTGCTCTACCTCGGGCCTGAACATTAGACGCTCCACTTAAATGGATTTCGCGGAAAACCAGCTATTTCCGATGAACACACAACACAATTACGGAGAATTCATCTCGAAATTCTCAGTGATAACCCGGGACTACCCTATTTATTTCGGGACCACCGAAATGAGGTGTACCTAGGGTTCACTTTGGTTTTTCCATCATACAATTTGTAACTTCTTCGATCGAATCTACTCATAAATCCGTCACTACGAAATCCGGAACGTAGAGAGAGAAACGCACAAAATCTTATATGACGATGCATGCTTCGCACTTCAATGAGATGCACCGTCGTGATCGAATATAACGCGGATCACCCAATTCAGTCTCGCTTCAGAGGAGAAATACGCGGGTGGAGATGAAATTGACACTTAGATCTCTATATACGATGCATGCTTCGCGATTCGATGCCAAGTAGTTACCGGAAATTGATCATTCTAGTCGGTTACGATCAAATCTCCACTTAGACCTCGATCATTCGAAAATGAGTATAACACAAAGGCAACCGCTTTCCCGACATGATCTTATTCAATGCAGAGAGGCCAGCCATATATCGATATTCAGTCTTGATAAGCAATCCACCTAGGAGACCAAGGAAATCCTTCCTTCAATTGCCTTAGCGTGAAACACCTTGACATCTATATTGAAGCAACCTCTATATGCACAAGGAGTCAATAGGGCAGTCTCTCTGACATGACGACGAGGATGTCTTGTTGCACCGCCCTTCTTGAATTGGTGGGAGGACCGAACGCTACGTATCTCTCGTTCAATATGATCCTCATGCTCTCTCATCTGTCTCTTCAGCCGAGAGGGGAATCCATGTGCATGTGGGGGCACACCGATTACTCTACTAATAGTTATACAGAGCCCCCTGAACAGATCCTTTTTATAACCTTTATGAGCACCTCTATATTACCAAAGGGCCCATAATAGCCAAGTAGCCCTCCTCCCATTCCCGCATCCTTTAGGGCATAAATATGGTCTTTTGCAACCATATTTAGTTCACAAAAAAATCCGTTCTTCCGAACCTCAAACAAAAATGAATGGGCGCTCCTACCTTGACAAAACCCATATAACACAGGAATAAAGATCGGCTCGTAAATGTCTTATAAAACGCTGGTGATAGAACGATGAATCACTCGATCTATAGGAAAAGGGATTGTAATTGGACGTTTTGATTTGACCTCGGCTTTGGCACGAATATGCGTTTCATCGGCGAGAACTGAAACGACCCATTTAAGTAACGAAGAAGAAGTGAACCAGATCATTATACGAGATCCCGGAAAGCGTCTTCCCATCAATAGAAGCAGTCAGCAGCCCCGGAGAACCTTTGATATATTCGTAGGCTAAAATCATATTCGTAATGTGTGAAACCGTCTCCATAAAGCCCAACCATCGGCCATAAGAATATCTCTTCAGAAAACTCTGAGACTTGATGATCATAATACTTTGGGTTATTCAGTTTCGCATCAAGGTTACAGGATTCGAACCTATGCGCCTTCTGTATACACAATGGATTTGCTTCAGAAAGAAATAGCCGACACCATATTCTTGGACCTCATCCACCATTTCTTAACCAATCCTATAGTGGGATAGAACGGAACCGTTTACACCAATAAAGAAATAGGCATGCCGCAGGGAGCAGTTTGTTCCCCAAGCCTAATTCGAGTAGCAGATTTTCCAGATTCATCTTTCCTAGAATATTGAAATTATCATATTCAAACTGTTCATAACACTTTACTTTTTATTCCCTTAGTAATCTTTCACTCTTTATTTATTAATTTATTAGTAAGGTTATATTCTGAAGGGATTAGGTAAGCTTATATTAGAAAGGAATTAGAAAGCTTAGATTCTTAGGAGTTAACCCTTTATTGGACTCTCCTCTTCTCTCAAGGAATAGACTCTTATCTTCTTATTAGCCAACTCAAATGAAATCAATCTCTTAGCTATCTTAGTAATAGAAACATTAGGACTAGACTTATTAGATATTATGATCCTAAACTTGACTCCTCTTACTCTCTTCATTCAGCTCTCACTAGAACAATACTCTCACTAATGGCATCTTCTGAATAAAACCACTAGGACAACTCAACGAAAACATCGGCTACGTACCAACACCTTAGGGTTGACCACAAACACGGCTTTGATAGGGGTTTTATAGCTTCAACTCCCCTTACTTATACATCCATCGATCAACACTTCCCTGGAATCAATACTGATACATAGATAAAACACACTAGATAAGGAATACACTATTCACTACCTCATAATCAAACTCCTTACACAAAGTAATCTCTCACTATATTAGGAAGATTCACCATATTAGGAATATGAGCAATAACTTAGGAATATTAGTTCATCTATCCCTTATCATCACATTAGTTCACCCATCCTGGAATCTCTTACTAAACATAGAGACTCTTCCTCTTGCTTAGATCAACACTACTTGAATCTATAACTCTAGCAAGGAAGATAAGATATTAGGACTTGACTAATAATATATATAATCCTAGACTTAACTCATACTTTAACCATCTTAGGAAGACAAATGGAAGAGATTACTCAGTATGTAGACTCTAGAAAAACACAACTGGAAGAGAAAGAGACTCACCTCAACGTAGGAAGGGGAAGCAACCAATTAAAAACTATACACAACTCTTGGTCAACACAACTCCTACTACAACGAATCTCTAGCAAAGGAAGCTAAGTCTATATATTAATGAATATTTCTATTATCCTTCACCAAATTAAACGATAAACTGAGCTCATGATCAAAAACACCTTAGGACTCACTTTAACAACGAGTTTGACAAGTAGTTTTAGCCATCAACCAGGCCTTACTCTTACATCGATATAAAAATACTATCTCCTAAGCTCGGTCGAAAGGTATGTGTAAGTTCAGCTAGTTCAGCATGTGATATTAGTTCAGCATTTGGATGTCCGCGTTTGATGTAACTTCAGAACGCAGGTAAGTTTCTATTTCTGTCTAGCCTTTTTCTGGGCTGTTTCTTTCTAGGCTTATTCTGTTTTTGTATTCGCTGTTATACCCCTTTTCAAGTTGGGGGGGAGATGTATTCGGACCTAAGGTGTTAATTTGGCGACTGGCACCTTATTTCGGGGAACCTTTCGGAATCTACTTCTTCATACTAGAGTGAAGTAGTTTCTGAGAATACCAAGGGAAGGCGGCGTCTCTCGGAGGATTCGGCCTGAGTGTGGGGACTGCTTTGGGTGAATAGGAAATGATAATGGGTGGTAGTCTTTTCCCTCTAAGCCAGTAGGTTTTACTTGGAAAGGTTTGGGTCAACTCCTCCATCCCCCAACCCACCCTCAAGAGAAGGCTTTTTCTGGCCTGCCCGGGGCGCAGAGAAAAAGGTGGCTTCGGCAACAAAGATAGCAGCCGAAACTAGGACAGCAGCAGAGGTGGTAGAGACTGTAGAGTCAAAATCATAAGCAAAGGCAGTAGCAGCATATCGAGATCGAGAGCTAGTTGGAAAGCCAGTAGCACAACTAGTAGCGGAGTCCCTAGTCCTAGTAACGGATCCAAATCTAGATGCTTTTCTTTGCGTCTTATTCTGCTACTATTAAATAAGGCGTCCTATACCTATAATTCCTTTGCATCTGTATCACTCAAGTTGGAACAATAGCTAATGCATACCCTCTATTAGTAACATCATCTAATTCAATAACATAATTAGCCGTTTAACCACCTCGTAAAGATCCAAACCCAGGTACAGATGCAGAGCAAGCAGTTGGGGCAGAGCCAAGGACTGGGACAAAGGAAGGGGATAACCTTCCAAGCAAGAGGAGAATCTATCCATTGGGGAATCTATCCTTTGGGGAATCTTGTGATTGGATGGATACATAGAATCTTGCTTGGATGGATACTTAAATAATATAACTAGAATCTTTCTTTCATCTTGATTTGGAGAATCCCGAGGTTATCCCTTACCTTCACTTTGTTCAGGTAAGTAAAGAGGATGACATCAATGGGAAAAAAGTCAATGAAATATCTATCTTGATCCTGGGATCAGATCTCTCTTCCAAGATCTCTCCTCCAAGAAAGGGTATCGTATCAACGCATCTAGGAATCGGAGCCAGAAGCAACGCCTGCCTTCACCCACCGGCGGATATGGTGTGAAAGTGAAATTGCCCCGGATGTGGACGGATCGATCCGAAGATTCGGTAACGAACCGCGAGTCTCACCGACTTCTTTTGAACGCACCTCGTGGATCAGTTGGAAACTCAGTATTGTACTTTATAAATAGTTATTAAATATACTATAATGGTGTAAGGGCCTTATGTCACGAAGTAGACCGTGATATGCAGGGAGGAAGGAAGGATAGGACGTACGGCAGGTAAACCCCGATCTGCCAACCAACATAGTGAAAGGGTGATCGGCAGAAACTATAGAAATAAATATCCCCCTCTGGTTGACTTCGCTTTTCCTTGGAGCCAGGTTTTGCAGCGATTATATGGTACCGCGATGGAGAGAAATTGAACTGCTTTTTTTTAATGGAGTCACTTATACGCTTGATAAAATAAAATGAGATCCCATCTATGGTTTCCGTTCCGAACGCTGGAGTCAAAGCTCCTTCTACCTGACGAACTTCATCCAGAGCCAGGGTCAGATTTACCGGATTTGCTATAGATTCCAAGACCCTAATAGCTTTGCCCAGTTTATTGCACCCAGGGAACTTATATCCAAGCCTACCCTCAGTCGCCCCTATCTCTTCGATGATCAAATTCTCCACTTTCCGCGCATCCCATGATTCTAACAAAAAACCTAACTCTTCAGTGAAATCATAGAAACGATCAGTCATCGAAACATCATATCGATTTTTGGAGCTCTTATTGCATATTTCCCGAAATTGTCACTGTTTGTAGCTTTTGCTACGTCCGAACAAGAATTGGTATGTTCGGTAGAAAGATCAGAGATAAATCCGAATATCTGTTATTATACGATGCATTATGAGCACTTCAATGCATTTTTAGAACTAAAATATCGAGAAATGAATCGATATTTTTTCCATCTATGCCCATTTTTACGGGGTGGAAGCGATCGATGTCCATTTTGATTGACCTTTGCCTAATAGATCCATCTTATGCCCATTTTCACGGGGTCGAAGCAAAGGTATTAATTTGAAATCTCGTAAACTAGGACTCGTCAACTAGGAGGTAGGGCTTGGGTCTGGATCTGTATTATATATGTGACTAGAACAACTGCTGACATTCTAACATTTAAGAATTTCTGATTATTTAAGAATTGCTGATTATTTAAGAATTGCTGATACTAACGTTTCAAGCTCTAACTCAATCTACCAGCCTACAAAGGATAGAAAGAGACTTTCTGCAACTCGAACTTAAGCTAGCTCTAACTAACAAAGCCAGTTTCATCTCTCTAAGCCCATAGGATATACTATCAACCATTACTTGCCTTTGACTAGGTTGTATTCAACTTGTCTTATTGGTGCTTTGTATTAGTGCTTGACTTGCCTTCTTATTCTTAATTGCCTCTTAATGCCAAGAAGGAAAGAAGCTACTAGTGCTAGTATTGAATAATGAAACTCTAACTCTACCTAGCACCCTACTACTAGAGACTTTATCTTTAGACTGCTTGGGGAAGGATCCCCAAACCCCTCTTCAACGTTGCTAAAGCGTGTTCTCTACAGCCTTACAAGCTAGCTCTACTAATCTTCCAATGCATAGAAATGAATCTGTCAAAGCTCTAACTCTTCCATGAACCAGTATAGAATCTATATTTAAGGGTATAATTTCAAAGCAAGCAAGTGAAAAAACTTATACTTGTGCAAGGGGTACTGGTTCAACCGGATCCATGGCTACTACGCCTGGGTATGAATCAAGGACTGGATATGCTACGGGATATAGGTATGCATCTGCCCTTGCTTATGATGCTCCTACCTCTTGACTACTGGCTTTATATAACATGCTGGTCTACTAGCTTTACTCTGCTACGTACTTATGGCTCTGCTACTTGGTCTACTACTGGTATTAGGTATGGAACTACTCGTCCTGGTGCTAGTACTACTACATCTGGGTATGGATCTCGATCTGTAACTAGCTATATAACAGGTAGGGATGTGCATAAACCCGGAACAAGGTAAAATACTGGATATGCTGCTGGCTCTACTTATGCTTGGTCAACTTTATCTTCTACCTATGTCACTGGATCTACTGGTACCGGATCTAATTCCCTTGCCATTAGTGCTGCTTCTCTATATACGGCTACTCCTAAGTATCCATCTCGATATGCTGCTGGGACTAGTGCTTAAGGTCTGAATTCGGTGTGTTCGCCTACCTACATAGTGTGTTTCTGCCTAACCCGGCTCTAGTCCGGTAGGTCTATTAGCTGTCTTAATTGGACTAATAGAGGATAAAATATGTATACTTCAAAGATTTCCCCAGATCAGTACTCTAGAACTGCCTCATCCTAATAGCAGAAATCAGGGTCTTCCCATCTCCCTCAACCTCTATCCCTCCAGAACTGCTCTATCACCATAGGCTGATCGCAACCGCTTTTGCTCCAGTAATCCCGTGAAAGTAGATGGGTCCATCAGCTGTTCGCATGCACTGGTTCTGCCCTACTATTATTAATTTATTAATTTATTAATTTATTAATTTATTAATTGCAGGCTAAGGAGGGGTTTGATTTACAGGCATATGAAGAGAATAAATAACGAGAACAGGTTTCATTCAAGGCTCACTCGGAATCGCTATAAAAGGAAGAGATAAATACTGGGTTGTACTGAGGATACTTTTCCCTAGCATATTGAGCCCTACCCTATATAACCCCGGGCATTCAACAGGCATAGGAGGGCAGGGCATTACGAAAGAAAGGTGGTCCCTTTTCTATAGAATAATTACCTTATTAATTAGTAAGCGTGGACCTTATTATAATAGTAGGGATGGAGATAGAATTTCACATTTGCATCTTAGCCATTTCATTTATATACTGTTGAAATGGAGTAGAACAGGCTACTCATGCAATTATATAGTAAGCACCCCTATTTATTATTATTTCAGTTTCAACATTAAACATTTATAAGGTGCACTCGAAAGAATCAATTAAATGCTCTCATGGTTTTTAAGGCTTCGACCTTACCAACAAGAAGAGATTGAAGTCCGGCTAATAGATTCGAAAAGCAAAATTAGCTGGAATTAATATAATAATAGTAGGGCGAAAGTTAGCAATGCGGCCCCTACTATTATAATAAGGGATAGAAGAAGCGGTTGGGAAGCGGCTGGATGCGCCTCCATAATGACTTCGTTCTGCTTTCAAATGCCCTACTATTATTTTAGGAAAACTGGGAATGGAAAGTCGAAGCTGGAATTCGCCCTTAAATAATAGTGCCGGGGTAGAGGAAGCGGAATGAGAAGCACCTTCCTGTTGCCGAGCTTTCCAAAGGGAAGAACCCTATTATTATGAATAACCCACCTCTTCCCATTCCAATTTATCCCTGCAATCGCTACTGTTAGGTCCATTCCACCCGGCCATCATATATCTGCTCGTGTTGCCTGCTCCTCCCACCGATCATGAAATTGAATATCCCCCCTTACTATTTATTTAAGTGAGAGGAAGGTTATTATATATGTAAAAACAAACCGCCTTTAATAATAAGAATCGGATCATTTTTAGGCGGATAATTATAGATAGGCGGCTACGTTCTTTGTTTCAGAGGAAGATCCCTTCTAGACTTTCAGCTATCCACAGGTGAGAAGAGCTTATTAATAGCCGACCTCACCCCTTCTTAAATAATAGATTGGCCAAATAAGAAAACTCTTATATACGTGGAAACAACTTACATCATAATACTCTTAAAACGTATACAATAGACTCTTTCATTCTGTTGGACATATATGCAAAAGCGACGTTACATCTTTTCAGCCCTATTATTCTTAATTCCCCCTACTATGATAATAAGGGTGCGGAAAGCAGGCATGTGATCGACAATGACCGACGTATAGGCAGGCAGGCGGACATCATCGTATCCATTGGCGTATTATGAATGGCAAATATGGTGAATGGCTATCAAAATAAGCGGTTCTTCAAGACCTAGCGAGAATGGAATAAAGAAGCACGGGCGACCTAATCTAAAACGCCTGGGACTAGGATGTGCTCAACCGAGGTGAGTGGGAGTGGGAAACGCTCGAGTACGAATGGGTTTCTCTTGCTTCTTCATCCTCCTATCCGACTTCCCCTAATGCAGATAACACTCGATGTGGCCGCGGCCCTAGGCATCTGGAGCTACCCCCTACTATGAATGAAACCCGCCTCCCCTAAATAAGAATAAGAATAAATCGTAGGGTACAACTTCAACGCCAACAAGATCACTCCTATTTGAAAGCCAGCAAACGACACCTTTAATTCACTGTTAAATAATAATTGGGTCCATCCATTTGTTGCCTTACAACAAGCAGTCTCCTCTACCTGGTTGGGGCGGCGTTCGCGGGATCTAAAGTTTATTGTGTGCCAGGCGGGTATTATTATGGAGTAAGTAGCTGTTTCATTAGCCCGGCAGCCTTGAAGGGAGGGAACGGGATAGAGCCAGTAGGGAGGGGCTTGAGTCTTCTGGGAAGAAAGGAAAGGGCTTGATTGATTCTTATGGGAAGGCCTAAATGAACCATGAGCCATACGATAGAATAGCTAGACGTGTTGCTATAGAAAGTTGCCTAGCACGTGAAGCAAGGGAAGGAGATAATACAATGGGCTATTTCCAGTGTTCAACTATGTGCATGCAGTGAATGACGAACGGATATGCGCAAGGGACAGGGCTAAGCGATACATACCTTCGCATCAAGAGCGAGACTACAGCTCATTATATATGATTCACCCGTTGAGGATCATACGCCATTCATAGCCATACAGCTAGTCATAGCCAGTCATTAAGATTGAACTCTCTGCCTTCGATTGAACTTGCTGCCCGTCTCTTCTCTATCTCCCTGAGAGATTCTCCCTTGCTAACTGCCTGCCCTCTATCAATTGATACCTGTCCGTATATTGATTGCTGCCCGTATATATCTCCCTGAGATCCTCGATCTTTATACCTGCTCGGATATTGATTGAGACCCGTTTCTCGATTCTTGCAAACTAACTGGAGACAATGAACTTGACACAGATTTGCTTGATGCCTGGCTAGATTGCGGGCTCGCGGTGGAGAAGCAAGGGGAACACAAAGACGTGAGAAAACAATTAATTAGATTCTCATTTTCGCGCCCTGGAAACAACCTTTTTTAGCTTTTTTGATACCTGAGTCTCTTTACTCAAATTCTAAGGGGAAGGTATAAATCCTATCTATGAATAAGGAGGCAGGCTTCGTTATAAGATTACCAGATGACGGCACCAGGTTGGAGGCTGACACCCAGGTTGGAATGGTTCCGGTCGATCAAGGAAGGGGTAATTACTACGGCGCTTTGCTAGTTCAATAAATGGATGGATGGGATTTAGTTGGTGGGGTTATTCGGAAATGGCTGGCTGAACTAGTCTTGTTCGTCTTGCTGGCTGCAATTGCTCATCTTGCTTGCTTCTTTTGTGCTGGTCCTGCTTAGTTTATGTTATCGCTACCGCTTTTTAGAATAGGGACTCCCATAAGCAAGTTATAGTTACGGGGGATGCCCAGTTAGTGACCTTCAACGGGATGCTGCTTGCTTGCTATATTCTTTATTTATTATAGCGGGCGGCTGGCTAGATATGGGGATGTGCGCGTGGTGGGTCCACCGGACGAGGAGGGAAGAATCTATGGAGCATGGGGCGGGGTTTGAAACGAATAGATAACTTACTGGCCGGAAGGGGGAAGAAAGAAACAAACGGTTGGTCCAAGATACAAACCGGGCTGGCTTATTAACCGGGGGCTAATGAGGAAGGATGGTGAGAGGCTGCTTGCTGCTTGCTTTGAGTTATTTACTGGCAGATATTTACTTGCCGTTCTTTACTTGCCGTTCTTTACTTGCACATTTATGCAGTAGTGTAGGTTCCATTGAGTAAGGTCTTAGCCGTAAGGTACCAGCACTTTAGACTCCCCTTCCGGTACGGTACTACTAGCACTATAGACACTAGCCGTAGTACTTGCCGTAGTCCGTAGTGTCAATTCCATGGAAACAAGCACTCTTAGACTGCCTTAAGTCTACATCCATAGATAAAAAGAAAGAGAAAAATAAATAATAGAATGAAAGCGTAATAAGAAGCCTTAGTAAGGTAAGTAAGGTATAGCTTTAAGAGGTGGTCCCCATCCTTAAGGTAAGTTCTCCTGAGCTCCAGCGAAGAAGAAGTTGTCAAGGTCTTAATCCATAGAGTGAAAGCGAATAAGCCTTAGGTAATAAGGGTATAGCCTTAAGAGGTACTAGCCTTAGTCTGTAGAGTCAGTTCCATGTAAACTAGCCTCCGCCGTAGTAAGGCCATAGAGTGAAAGCCATATCGCCTTTGTCCATACACTAAGCTCCATGGCAGCCAGACTAGCCTCTTAGTCTTAGCCTTAGTTCCATGGACACTATAGTTCAAGCTAGAGTGCTTTAGAGTTAAAGCTTACGAGTAGTAACTGTAGAGTAAGGTACTATCCCATAGAGAATGCCTTTAGCCTTAATCCATGTCAAATAGCTCTACACTGGCTTCCGTCATTGTATTAGCTGCATGGACTGTAAGGTCTTGCTTACTTAAAAATCATTGCATTGAAACTAAATCTTTAAGATCCAGACTTACTGAAACGAAATCTATCAGATCCACAACGCGAAGCGAGAACCCCTAGAGATGTCTATCTGTATAGAGAGAGATTTGTATAGAGATTGGTATATAGATTGTTGAGGTATATCATATCGGTAGCTAGAGGTATAGAGAGGTAGAGTTCGAGCTGCCTTCCTCCGTTTCTTTGTTTCGTTTATTTTCCCTCCACCGGTCTATCTCTCTCTGTTGGCAATCCTATCAATCAATATCTCTCCAGCCAAGTATCCAAGCCCAGACATAGAATCCATTCAAAGAATCCACTAACAGCACAAAGATTGCATTATATCAGTGAATATCCACCAACAATAAGCTAAGCAACTACTAATAGCAAGCTTGTCCCTCCCCCTCCTTGTCATAATCCTATTGGATATAAAGCTCTCCTATAAAGCCGCTAACATCACTTCACATATAATCCATTCACATTCGCCACTAACAGCACGAAGCCATTCACATCAACAATTCAATTAAGCTGTTCCGTTCAACCACCCACTGCACTTCGCCGTTCACAAGAGCCATTCACTGAAGCCGTTGTTAAGTCACTCACTGCATGAAGCCATGATTGCATTATATAAGTGAATATCCCAAAATAAGCTGAGCACAACCTCTCTTCTAGTCTCTTCCTTCCGTACTTAATTTCACTGAACGTATATCGATCTAGAGATGTAGAGATTTATATCGATGTATATCTTTAAATCGATCTATCAATTTATAGAGATCTATAGGTATAGAGATTCTAATATCTCTCGGTAGAGTATTGAGATATAGATCGGTATCTATCGGTATTGAGGTAGAGAAGAGAGTTTAGAGTGTAGAGAGTTCGAGGTAGAGCTATCGGTATCTCGTATTGGGTATCGTCGTTATAGGGACCGGTATATATATATCTGTTGGCCATAAGTCTGTATTGACTGGATTGAACAGAATTGAATGTCTTTCATGGATTTCACATCACGCATAGAGTATCAATCTATATCTAGTTATATTTATAGAGATTTAGATCTTTAGAGATATTTATAGAGATTTAGATCTTTAGAGATTATATGTCTGTATGGCAACGACCACTGGATAAGGTAAAAGGCAAAAGACTTCTTTAGTGCATATGTGACCGTGTGAATATGATGAACAAAGGGGTAAAATACATGTGCTGTAATAAAGAGTTAGTTAGCAAAGTGAAACGTAGATCTGGAGTATAATATGTATATAGATGTATTTCTTTTATTGATCTGATCTAGAGATTATTTCAATATTTATTTATCTCGTAATTGTATATCAATCTAGAGCTAGAGTAAAAAGAAAGCAAATTTATTTGCCTTAGTTCCATGTTCCATGGCAGCCTTAATAGACTAGCCACAGTAGTCTCCATTGTTTTCAAAAGATAGAGTGAAAGCCCATATCTCTTCATACCTGTTGTGTAACCGCATCCTACTAGCAAGCAGCTGTATGCAGCTCCAAAAAGAATAAGGGTTTCCTGATCTCCAACAATATGTTTCTCTCTCGTTTATGAATTTAGCAGAATAATGAAAAGAATCCAGTTCCTCAACCTCCCCTCCCCAATCTCCCGGTTGAAGACTCATGGTTGTTATAAGACTCCCGGCAGAGAAGAATCCGAATCCCGGCGGCATAAGACGCTCCAGCTCGCTAAGGTTAAGGTTTGAATAATCTGGGCCAACGAAACATATTGTTATTATAAAAGTATGATGTTTACTAGTGTGATCTTTATGCCTTGTTATTATACAAACAAAGTAAATGGTAATACCTAGTCAATGGAATTGATTGGGGAGCTAATGACACCTATAACTGCTTAGTATGGCATTACTAGTAGTACCTATTTATTACAGATGGACTGCCTCTTGCCCTATGGTTTCTTTCTTTAGCTTTAGTCCCTAGTCTCTTAGCCTTAGTTAAAGCATTCACTTCAATTCATTCACTTCCGCTTCCGCACCGACTCTATCTCTCCACCCAAGGCAAGCATGGGGAGCTCAGACTGCTGGCTATGATGGGCTATAGGTCATATAAAGCAAATGATTACAAGCAACCAATCATATAGAAATCATATAGAAACGTCCTGATTGTCTGTCGAAACCATAGCTCAATCAATATGCTCGTAAGTAAACAAAACACATGGCTAAATGTATTTCTTGTCAGTTGGCACCTTGTAATAATGCATGGATAAGTTTTTTATGTATGAAACTACTGTGTTCACCTGTTTAGTGTGATTTCAAGGTAACTTGCCTACGGTATGGACTAGCTTCAGTCTCTGGTCTTAGCCCTAAGGTAATAGCTTTAGTTCTTAGCCTTAAGCCTTACGGTAATAGCTTTATTTCAACTTGCCTTTATCTCTGTCGAGTAGCGCACCATCCCATTTGATTAGAGTATACCAGCCGATTGGATCATTCATCCGGGTATCCAAGCCGATTATTAGCCTAGCCCAAATGTCATTCCAGGAGGCCCTCCTCTAAAACATATAGATCCCTGGCAGGGTGTTATAGGTGTGGGCGGGATCCCAGTATATGTATCGTAAGTAAGCAAGAGACCTAGACCTCCCTTCGGCAAGCAGCACGTGGTATTGATATGCTCAAAGAATCCATCCCGGCTAACATAGAGAGAAACGTGATTCAAAAGCAAATTTCACTTTGGACTGGCATCTGCGGTACTTGTTGATTCTGTTGATGAAGGCTAAAGTTGAAAGGTGTTTAAGGGACCTAAGGTTTGCCTAAGGTTTAAGGTGAAAGGTGAAAGGCTTCTGGCAAAGAGCTCAAGGCTCAAGGGTTCAAGGCTCTTGGCAATAATAAGGTTCTGGCATCTGGAAAAAGGGGGAAAGGCTTGTGGGCTTGGCTTCTGGTAAAAGGTTACAGGCAAGAGTAAGCTCCATGTCAATTAGCCTTTATACACTTTCTTTATAGAAGTCTATGACTTAGTTGCATGGACTGCCCTTGTGATTATACAAAAATGGAATTAGATAGAATTGGAATTGTGTCGTAATCTACTTAAAGCTAAGCAACTTCTAGCAAGCTTGTCCCTTATAGGTCGTATAGATCTAGAGAGTAGATAAGAGTAGTATATATTTTATATATTTCTTTGTTATAGAGATAGATCGAGTTAGAGAAGTATCTCGGTAGAGAGCAGTTATATTTATAGATCTCTATATAAATTTCGAGTAGAGAGAAAGAGTTTGTGTAGTTCGTGTAGAGAGTTCTTTTTTTCTCGAGATAGATTTTGTTAGAGAGATCTATAATTCTATTTCTAATTATTCAATCTGTCTCACTAGGGAAAGCCTTGTGAAAGGTCTCCCCGGTACTAGCTCTAGAGACAAGCCATAGAGTGAAGCTGTAGAGAGTGTAAGCTTTTCCCTTCTTATCAATAATAGATCTATATTATATATGAGATTCTGCCATTATTGGAAAGAAAGAGAGAGTCACTTCTGAGCGGAAGCGAATAAGCTTATAAGTTGTATCCTTTGAAAGAAGCACTATTCCTAAGTGAAACTATTATTAATGTAGTAAAATAATTGTTTTATTGCGTAACTGTGTTTGTCTTCTCCATTCTCATTCCTCCCCACCAGCCGTAAGATCAGCGCAGTAACGAAAAGCAGCCAAGGCAAGCACCAGCCAGTTGTCGTTGTTTGGTCGTTTATTTTCAATTGGTAGATAAAATGGTGAGCGGATTGGTAGAGATCTTCATTATTGGTTCATGATTTTAGTTATCTTCGAGCTTTATTGCTTGCTCCCGATTTCGGGAGACTTTTCCATCCCGGTAGAACCAATTTATCTGAATGAGTTTATTTATACCGTGGGGGAAGGGAAGAACGAACTAGCTACACTAGGAACCGTACCGTAGCCATGATACCATGATGAGCACGAACTAACGAAATTGGAATAGTGATGTGATGAGGAGCATGGACGGTAAATAAAACGTGTTATTCCCAGTGCTGTCCCACCACACCCATAAGAGGAAAGGGGGTCTTACCATCCACCCTTGGAACACGTATTCATTCCTCCTTCCCGTCACCATCCACCTCCAGTATCTGCCTATGGAGCCCGATTCACCTCTTCTCCCGAGCTTGATTTCATACCATTGCTTTAGGATTCCAGTGTTTCACCCCCATTTTTGAAGGGTGAGCTAGAATCTCCAAGTCGAGGTATGCATGCGAGTGAGTAGAAGTTTCAACGTGTATAAGGGTGGTCCCGCCTACGACTCAAGCTTGAAAGTTCCCATGCTTCCGAATAAAGGTATCATGCTCCCATGTATGATGCTACACCCGTCCCAATTATCCACCTTTTATAAGAAGTTCCGGAATTCAAGTCTTATTGTTCTCCAGTTCCTTCTCCGCGGGAACCATGCCTAAAAACTACTCATTCTATACTGCGGGTGTTTGCCGTAGCTGCCTGACCGATGGAGTCAAAGAGCCCTGGACGAGGCTGTTCAATGGGTTTGGAAGATTGGAGTAACGGTAACGGGGCTAATGAATGGAACGACAATAGCAAAAAAAGGTGGTTCGGAGGGGATGATGCTCCTGGGGATGACGAGTGTTAGAAGGGGACCCGCCAATGCAAGAATATTATTACCATCCGCCAAAAAATATGCGTGTGATGACGAATTAATCGATCGCTTGTTTCATATCTCTCCTCTATGGATGGACAGAACCAACCACAATCATTCATCAGGTTCGCCCCTGCAGAAATCAGGGATTCAACCTTTTCCCCTACTGAACCTCTAACCTCCACATGAGAGGGAGCATGCTTGGGAACCAAAGAACTGCTTCTTCTACCGGGAGATCAGCGGGGGAACTCTTATTCTACTTGTCCTTGCCTACCAAGGAGCGAAGAAAAGAATCACCTCTTCTTCGAAGTCTCTCTAACGAACTAGTTACCAGCTTACTTCGCAATTCACTTCGTTAAGGTATTCACTTCGTTAAGAAGGCGCTGTTTACTTCGTTACTGCCTTTTCGTTAAGGCTGTAGCATGACCCGGAACCTGAAAACCAGCCAGACCCACCAGCAAACCACAACTGGAGAGGGAATGCAGACCCACCAGCAAACCACAACTGGAGAGGGAATGCGCAGGAGTAGGATAAAGCGCCAGAACTTGAACCTGACCCAGAAGGAGCTGGAGCCATACCAATACCAGACCAAGGGGAGCTGGCGAAGGAAGTGGGAGCAGCGCCGCCCGAAGGAGCTGAAGCAGGTCAATCCTATCATCCTTTCCGAACTTAAGGGTCATCGTTGAGTCCATCTTACACGCCTGTGTGATGAAGTCGAGTTGGATTGAATTCGTGTAGATGAGTCGTACGGATGAACATGTCGGCCTTCAGAAGCGTGTGTCAAGTTCGCTACAGATTGGTCTCTCTTTCTATTTGTCCGTCAATCTCGAGGAGAGACACCGGCATGTTGATGCGCTCACTTGCGTGGCGCATCGAATCCGATCCACTAGAGGACCTTGAAAGGATTGGGTTGGTTTGGGAAGATATGGGAGCATAGCGTTTCTCTTACCGGGACAGGGCTTCTCTTCTCATTCCCTGACCTTTACTATACTCTTATTTTTCCCTCAATCGCAGAGCTCAGGCTTTGAGGGGAATAAGTATAAGACGGGGAAGAAATACTTTCAATTCTGCCTTTACCATTATATACGAGCATCTGGTACCAGTAAGTGGTGACCCCTTCCCCTTTTTCTATACTGATCCCCTCAGTTTCGATGCGAGACGGTTAGGCTCGGTTAGATCTCGATGAAGCAAATGTTGAGTCAGTCGGTGAAGCAGTCGTTTC
>Ga0224573_1000008_pt1 | contig 27406 bp, 14 predicted proteins | sample CRU1metagenome_FD_189088 | JGI IMG/M metagenome (GOLD analysis project Ga0224573, IMG submission 189088) | Spruce roots microbial communities from Bohemian Forest, Czech Republic - CRU1 | ecosystem: Host-associated > Plants > Roots > Unclassified | place: Czech Republic: South Bohemian Region... | reverse complement strand
TTCTGGTGAGGTTAAATCTGGACAGGAGGCTGAGGCTTGGCTTCTTGGGATAATAAAATATTTCCAAGTTTCTTACTATCCTGGAAATATGAAGGCCGGAGTGGCCATATTTAATTGAAATGGAAGAGCTTCTATTTGGTGGGATCACCTCCGACAAGTAAAGAAGATCAATGATAGGAAGATTGTATGGAAGCAATCCATCAGAAATACCTCTCTGATTGTTATTATGAAGGTAAAGCGCGAGAATTCCATGAGTTTAAATTGGGGCAAATGACCATGGATGAGTATGTCAATAAATTCTTACTTGGAATTGCTTAGGTATGTAAAATATATCCGAGATTAGAAGGTCAAAGTTCAGCGTTTCTTAACTTAAGTGGACTTCCTCAATCCTACAGGGATAGAATTGAGTTTTATGAGCCTCAGACACTTTAAGAGGCAATTAGAAAGGCTAAGTACTGCTATGAACAGAACAAAAGCAAGCCAGATTTCCAAAATACATGGAAGGATCAGAAAAAAGAAAAGCTTGACCAAAGGAAGAAAGGGTTAGTAGCTACTCATCAAGCAGCTTCCCCTCCCGATCCACCCTCTATTTCAGCACCATCTACCGATCCCTCTTTCCACAACATTGACAAGAACTCTATGGAAGTTAACCTTCAGACTTGCAACTGATAGTATGGAATGCCTCTAGAACCCATGACAACTGAAGCAATGATGTCCCACCCGGTGGTCCCTTACAGATTATTTGACCTAATGTTGACCCTACTCCCAAAGTAACAAAGCCACCTTTATTTCATACTACTCATAACCCACACACGAGGGCTGCTCATAACTATAGTATTGTGGATGACTTAGCTCAATCACCTGCAGCCATGTAATCCTTAGAAGTCCTTCGGACTTTCCCTTCCCAACAAAAGGCCTTACTATCAGCTTTGGGTGCTCTCAACCCTTCGGATGCTAGGTTGATCACCTTCGATTTAGAGAAAGTAGAGCGTCACCTACCATCATCCATTGTGTTTAAGATCCTTATCACAATGAAAAATATCATAGCTCACCGTTGTATCATTGATGAAGGTGCATCCACATGTGTCATGTCCACCAATGTCTGGAAGAAGTTAGGATCTCCTGAGCTAGTGCCATCAATAATAACCCTTCGTGCTTATGATGGTCAGTTTTCCCAACCCGAAGGACTTTATAAAAATGTCCCCATTGAACTGGCTAGTAAGATGGTTTTTATTGATGTTGAAGTTGTAGATGCTCCAGTCGGCTACAACATCCTCCTTGGTCTTAGTTATATGTATCCCATGAAGGCGATTGCCTTGGCAGTTTTCCATATCATGATGTTCCCGCACAATGGGAAGATCGTTCCCTTGGACCAACTTACGTATTATGATCCCAAGCCTCAAACCAATTTGGACAATGTCATGCCTACCCTTGGGGGCAGTCAACCCATCACCTCTTATACTAAAGTGAGCCCCGGTGTCTTCAAATATTCCACCTTACTTGGGACATATCACGACCCACCTCCCCAACTTCCATCCCCTGGGGCATCTCTCATTTGTACGATTACCTCTTCCAATCAACCTTTGGCCACCTCATCTCAGTCATCGGGTGTGCCATCCAGCAATGAATCCATTTCTTAGTCTTTGGGAGAGCCCATTGCTCCCTCATCCCCCCCAATGCCATATTTGGGAGGAAAATAATGCCCACGACTTTCCATTACACAAATCCCCTCCTTGAAGAAACTACAAGAGGCGACCCCTTCGTCACTAGCTTTCAATTCGAAATGAGTTGACTCCCAATTCTCGTTGCGTGCCAACTAAATAAACTATTCGTGGGTGCTTTTTTCTGAGGCGTACATTCTCTCTATTACACTCTATCTCTTATTGAAGAACCTGTCTTACATATCCAGCCGATTTGAGTAGACCCGCCGAAGATTGGTATCAAAAAAGTTTGGATGCTTTGTTTTGTATTGCCACCCACCCCTTTTATAGAAAAGCTTCTTCTCACCCTGAACCATTCCATAGGGATGGGAATTAAATAGCTCTCTATAGATGGTTCGACATCTATCCTTTTACATCTCTTTATGGGTGCGGGCGCTACCTACTAGTTGGAGTAGGTAAAACCACTCTATTTATTAGAGTAAAGGAAGTGTACTTCTTCTATATCGCTCAAGGCTGCGGAGGACCCTCAATTCGATAGTGCCATGGAGGGCTATCTACGTAAAGGCCGCGATGCGAGCAGATCCAATAGCTACTTCTGAAACGGCTGGGGGGGGGCAAGCAGACCCTATGTGTTATTGAAAGCGGGGCGGTGCCCCTACCCTATCTAAACCCCGAGCTTTCTTCGGGCCCTAGTTACTCTTTCCATTCCATGCAGAGTGGAAGGAATATGGTTCAGAGGGATCGTTGAGTATCCGCCGCTTAAGTGCACCTAGGCGCAGTCTTGAACGATTATGAATTAATTTCGGGGGCGGACCTTAAACATTTATTATTCCTATAATACCAGTTTAGAGGAGGTCCTACAACTTAGTGCCCCGCTTCAATAATAATAATAACTGGTAACCAGTATGCCTTACCACCTATCTCGTAAATAAATAGGAGGGGTGGATGGTATAATAGTACCAATGGTAGAGTAGTGCTCTCCAAAACCATACGGGGTTCGAGTTCCTCTTCTTCCGCTCGATGGTTTTGGGGGTTGGCTTTCAATTCATTAATAATCGTTCAAGACTGCTCCTGGATTTATCCTCTTCTCTAGCCCACCCTATCGGGAACCAAACCAACCAATAGCTTGGGTGGGAAAGGCATCGGAGAAGAAGGGAGAGAGGCAGGTTTAAGTATCTGCTCCATGAATTGAATGAGTACCGAAATACCCATTACTATTGGGCGGGCGGGAGAGATGCAGCTAGTTACCAGTAGCGATCCAACCCAACTTCGGGGAAGAGATAGAAGATCCATCCCTTATTATTCTTATTTAAGGGCCGTGCACCTGTTCCCTTCATTCCATCCAGTTTCTCATTCTATTTATCCCACCCATAACCTTTAATAGGAGCTATTGTCGTTTCATTACCTTTAATAATGAAATAATAATAGGGGCCCACTCTTTTATGTCATCTCATCCCAGATCCATTGCTCCCATCATACCAAGCCTATTTCCATTTCTCTTTCATTATTTCTAGCGAGCCAATCCTCTTTCTAAACACTGCTGAACGCAGTAAGTTCTTATTATTGACCTGCAGTAAGTTCTAATTATTTACGGTTATAATATCCATATAAGTGTTATCCGCGACATATAAGTTATTGAGGAACAACCCGCCTCAAAATAAATAAGTAAGCCCTTAATAATATCATAACTGGGACTCGACATTTATTACTAGCATTTCTGCACCCGCCCCCCTCTTCTTTATTAAAGAGATGTTTTAACATAAATAATGGACCCGATGATGAAGTAGGGGAAATGGCAGAAACGGGACGACCTTTATCGCCAAGAGTCCAGCTGCTTTTGAAAGGTATTGATTCAGCCGGTTAAGTATAGCGAGAAAAGGGCAGGGCATCGGCCGAGTATATTCTCCGGTGTTTTTCATTGGAGCACTCGCCGGCGTAAGGCGAAATGGTCGAGCACAGCTCCGCTTCTCCCCCAAGGCGCATTTACAGGAGGTACGGGGTGGTCGTTCGAGTTTAGTAGGTATTGTAAGTATATATCCGTATTATACTTAGTATATTAAATAAAGCCACTATGTTAGTAATTGCCCACCGGCCCATGACCCGAAGACTGCACGAACGCCTATCTATTGAGCAGTAAGCCGGGTTAGCCTACCTATTGATCGAATTCGCTGTCGCTCACTGTACTCATCATAATACGTATATAATACGACTTATTCATGTGGGTATGGCGCTCACTGCACTTAAATCAAAGTCGATTCAAACCGATCCGACTTTATTTCCTTGCCTTCTTATCCACCCCCGCCTTCCACCTCGCCATTCCTTGATGAGCCTGTTCGACAAGCAGAAAATCCGTTTCTTTTTTTCCGGGAGTGCTTGCTGATCGGGTTATGCGTGGGTGATGCCTGGATGGGGAATCTCGCAACGTGCTTTGATCTTGATATGATTTATCCCATAAGAAATATCGTAATATATCGTCTTGCTAGCGGGCAGCTGGGCTCTTGTGGCGGGGAATCCTTCTTGATGGGGAGAGAGTCTTTAGTGATTAACCTTTATGAACCTTGAATGGAGTGGTAATCCTCATTGGAAACCCTCAGAATATCGAAATGGTAATACAAAAAGGGCGGAAACTTGGTCCTGGAATCTTGAATCGGGCTGGTCGCTTTGGATCGGGATAAATCATCATAGTTCAGGTCGATCAGTTAAGGAAAGGACCGGGTATGGACCAACAAGCAGCATCACCTGGAGGGATACAACTCAATCAATAGTAACAATGCTAGCCGACTAAGACAAGCAATATTCATTCGGGGGCATGGCTTATTCAAGCATGATCCAACCGAGCTCTTCCGGTTGTTAAACCTTAATATGTACCCCCATCTTCCAGTAAATACTTTTTGGGTTTGGTTTCACAAGGGTAGGGTAGCCCCTCTTGTCTCCAGCTTCATCGAACCATTTCCGAACGGAGTTAGGAGGCCGACCCGAAGTGAAGCGACTGCTGGAAAAACACGGTTCTTTATTTCCACATGCTTATTAGTTAGGAGTTGGGTTGCTACCCCCACCAGTCAAACACATTAGCATACTGGGAACTAGCCCTTCCACCTTTCACTTTGACCTATGGATATAGACATCCGTGATATAGGTATGGATATTCATTTCAAGTGGGAATAACCTACCCCAAAAACTAATAACCAATGATAGTATTAGTCTAATTAAAGTATAAGTCGAGTATTAAGGATAAGTCTAGTATTCAGGAGTATAAGTGTTTCCCAAGCACTCACAACAAGAGACGAGAACATGAACCAACGATACCACAACCTAGGCTTCATTGAAACAACCACTTTCCTTAGTACTCGTATCAAGAAACTACCCATGACTACCATAACTACACTATTCACCTAGCACAGGAGAAGGACTCATCATAGCTTAACCAGATAAAGGACTATACTCCTTATTTAAACTAATAAGTGATGGGCTTGCTAGAGAGAAAACAGTGCCGTAGATCCATCAACTGCGGATTCACGCAGATCCTTCTACAGCTTATCCTTCTACAGCAGATCCATCCTTCCATCGCAACCCATCAAAACAGGAATTGGATCGATCCATAAAGAGACCTGTTGTTAATACGTATATAACAGACTCGACTTCCCCGCATTTAAGCTCTCTCCCTCCAATTCTCATCCGGGAAGTACAAGTGACCGAAGCTAGTTCCGAACTGAAACAATCTCTCGCTTGCTACTTGTACCCATAGAATACTAAGGTGAAGCTTATAAACCACCAATGAATTCAATCTTTTCCCTTATAGTAACTCCTTATATGTCCTATATTTATTTGAGGATGCCTTCTAGTTCTTCTCAACAAGTTTGAACCATTTCGGCAGTGGCCAAGTCTTCGGCGAGCTTTTTTGCTCTTCTTCATCTCTGCCTCCCTCTATACATGTTCTGCCATCTCGTTCTCTTTTCAATTCTATACTGTTGCCCCTGTCTGCTGCTCGAGTCCAGCTCCATGATTTCCTGAGTCCCGGAATGACTAACTTTAGCATTCTGATTTCTGCTTGCCCCTTCTCTATTTCTTCACTGTCCAATCGTCATTGCACCTCTGCAACCTGCCCAGGCATCATCGACTGTAATGCTTGTAGAGACTATGAGGTAGTCCCATTTATTTCTTTCAGTGGCTCTTTCTCAGTTCTCTTTTCACTCCGAATTCCAAACTAGAGATATACGAAACTGAACGAGACAGACGACCGAGAACTTTCTCCAAGCGTAGCGCTTTCTCTTTATTAGTATATCAGCGGGAAGCACTTGACACCTAGAACTTTGATACCTGGATGGAACTACGAAATAGCATAGGAGCACTGGCCACAATGAAAAGGTCGGGTAAACCTGCCTTCGTAAAGCCCTTGGTACAGGGATAGGTCACCATTGGTAAAAGGATAGGGAACCAGTTCTCCCCACCTCTATAAATCCAATACCCTTGAAGCTACACTATTTACGCGCTACTACATATATATATATATATATATATCTTTCTCTTTCCGCATCTATATCATATTGAAAATATGGGATTTGATCACACACCCTTCAAGCATTCAAACTAGGGGAACTTATTTCACTAGTTAAGCCTTACTAGAACTACTCACAGGGGAGCCTACCTTACCTTTCCCAACTGAACTGGCCTACTCCCAAGCTCAACTCCTGCAATCAATCCACAGGCTCGCATCTCCTACCTTACACTCAATTGGATGAACACCCTACCAGCCAAAGCTTAGACACGCTTACTAATACATACTCATTTCACTTCCTACCGTATGACTTATCCACTGCCTTTTACTAGAAATAGATTTTTGGAAGTGTTGTTTTTGTTGTGCCTAGGGGTAGGGGGGCCCTCATAAGGGTCTGTAGCGGCTGGCAGAAAGCAAACAACAGAAAGCGGACATCGGAAAGAAAGCGGACACGGACTTAAAGCGGACCATCATACGGACTTCGTGCTTCATGCGGATTGAAAGTGTAATTCAAGGGTAGGAACAAGGGTAGGTATGATGATTGCTAGGTGAGTTGATAGGGTAAGGAAGTCAAGGTTCGATCATAAGGCAAGGGATAAAGGTTTAATAGCATGATGCCATACCTGCTGCTACTTTAGTATTCCTAGCTTCTAGTTGCTCCATCGTGCTAGCCTGGGTTCGGGCAGTAAAAATAAAGAAGGTAAAGGGTCTGATCCTCTCTCTCCTGATCCATCCCATAAACCGGGGGCTTCTAATAAAGTATCATGAACCCATTCCCATGTTGATTCCCATTTCCACCATTAAACTTCCGATCCAACGAATAAACGATCCAAGTACTCCTCATCTACATCTAGCAGTGCCTCTGTTGATAAGACCTCTACCTCTCTCATGGTGCAAGCCGGTAAAGAAGTATGTCTGGCAGGTGTTAAGGTATCCAAGAACTCTCTCTTCTAGCTTGTAGCATTCCCTGGGAAGCATGCATGGTATAGGGCCGGAAAAAAGGTAAATAAGGCAGGTTTCAGGTATCCAAGGTCTGATAGCGGTGCCTCCTGCTTGCTTGGAAGACCTCATGGTGGGCTGCTAAAGAGAATCAATGTCTTTCTGTAGATGGGTGGGTAGTATCCAAGGTAAAGGCCTCATTCCGATTCCCAATTCCCATAGTTTTCTTTATGGAAAATCGCATTTCAGGAGCTTTTTGGGAATCCACCGGAACAACCCTGCCTGGGTGCCTTAATACGGAGCCCGGAATAAGAAATGAATGAGTGAGTGAACAGGCGCGAAAGCGGACGTTCAATAACACTTGCTGGAGTCATTCTTTTTAAGGGTGCTTTTTTTACGTTTCTCTTCGGGTACCCATTACAACTTACTTGCCCATTATGTTCAACAAGGTCGAGACATCCAGCCCAGAACAAGCAGCTTCAGGCTATCCAGCCAAACCCACACAGGAGGACCTGGTCGTGCCTATCACCCCAGACAACATTGAGAAAGAAAGTGATTTGGATGAAGGTACCCACAAGCTTTAATGCTTACAGAACTCTTCCCCCTTTGTGCCAGACCCCCCTCCACCTTTGGAAATCGAATGACAGTTCCGAAAGGTTAGGGCTTACATAAAGTTATCAAACTTTAATTTAACAAAGGCAGGTGCAGAGTGGCAGTACGTGAAAACCATGGATTTAAGAACCGAGCAAATACCCTAGACTGTTTGGATCCCATAGCGGACAGAGAAGGGAGGGTTGTTAACGAGTTAGGCTATGCAGGGCCAGTGGGCTAAAGCAAAAAGATAGTTATCGAACCCGATGGATAAATATTTCATTTTTCCCCCCAAAAAGCCAATTTCTTCTTTATCAAATGCGCTTCTGAGGACGTTTATTAGATCGACTGAAACCACCCCACCAACTGGGTGCCTTCCTAAGGAGCCCGGAAGAATCAACGATTAAACAAGCGTGAAAGCGGGCGTTTATCGCCTTCATTTTAGGATCCCTATACACAGACTCTTTTTACCCCAATATAAAAGCGAATTACTTTTTCCTTTACGTTGGTGAGTAGGTGGACAAGGCTATACAGACCCTGCTATACAGACCTTTTTCAGGGTCAGACCTAGACACCCTATGGTAGTAACACTATACAGCCCCCTTTTGCTTTGAGGGGAATGGACTTTGAATAGGGAAGGTTTCACCTCACCCGCCTAAGCCTATTAGTTACCTGCCGAAATACCTCGTAGCTTTCATTCCATGCCTAAGCTGCTTGCTTTTTAGACTCTGCCTTTATATAATATGTATTATATACGCACATAACCATGTTCCCTGCTTTTCTGCAAAGCTTTCTTAATTTGACGGTGTAATGGAATAAGTCTCCAACGTGCTACAGATTGACTGGTTCAATTTGCTTTTCTCATATTGGTTAGAGGTTCCAGGGAAAAGAAAAAGCAGAGGCAGAGCCAGGTGTTTCCATATTTAGACCCAGAAGAAGCCGTAGCAAAGAAGCATGAGCATAGAAGGAGTTTAGAGGGAACATACACCCATCGGTGAAACGAGGATCAATACTAATCTAATAAGAAACCTGCTGTCGTTTCGAAATCGATCATATACAGACAGAATTCTTTCTCTATTGGGGTGGGGACACACTGCTTTCTTCCACAAGGCTGCTTCAAGGCAGGATTGTACCGGACGGATGGATAGCACTGGAGGGGTCTGTCTTCGGGTGAGGGAGAACCATAATTGGGTCTTTAGTGAGGAGCGGAGCCGCATGGGTCTTCGAGGGATGGCTGGACGGGGATATGCAGTGAGTATCTACACCTTTAGGCAGGAAGCTTTTTCGGCCCTAGGGGGGGGATACTTCGCCCCAGATCCATGAATAATGCTTTCGCACCTGTGTTAGGATGTGCATTTAGAATGGCGCCCTTTGCTTCGCTGTGATATAGAGCTTGAGTTACGTAGGTTAGACGAAGTGTGGAGTGGGCACCCTATAAGTCGAGACTATACTAATGAAAGGAGATGATTCATAATGATAGATGAATTCATTAATTTGAGGTACGGGGTGTGGTTACTTAGAGATAGGAGGGCAAGGCACGAACGAGCGAATCGCTCTCAAATGGAATAGGGTCTTATAAATAGAGGTGGCTCGAAAGTTCTAAATTCTACGCCTTCCTTGTAAAAGCGGGAAATTTAGGAGTGGGAAGGCGGGCGTGGAGACCATCAATCCTGCCGGCTGGGTCACGGTCCATAATGTCTTGTGAGTGGTTCTCTGCTTCTTATGTGTGGTTTATTTATTTCCCAGCCTACCCTCTAACTCCGCCCCATGCTCTTATTAACTATAATATGTGATGTGCTTTGTATGAATAGCCTTCCGCGCGGGCTTAGCTGTCCTGGAGGCGGAGCTGGGTTGCTTTCTCTTTTAGTATTCTATTCTGGGACCGGTGGCCCACCTGACCTTCAGTTTCATATCCGATTCACGGAGACTATTTCCTTACTTTTGTGCCAGGTAATTTTAGTCGCTTTTATATATGTAATTTCGGGCAGGATATAATTTAGAACCAACCCTGGTTGTTGGTACAATTATTTATGGGGACTTTCTATTTCGGTTCTTCTTGAGCAACCTTTCTCTTTCCCTTGCATAGGTAGGTAGGTTCACAGACTTGAACTTAGAGCATTGCACCGGGGGGATGGGGGAATGATAATTTGTGCCGTGCCATCCCGCAGGGAGCAAAGGGCGCTACGAGTCCTCTTAAATCCAAGTTTGACCCGCCATGTCTCATAAGTTCTGGCTGTTGAGAGTCTATCCGGCCAGCTGTTCCCACGCACGACCTGGTGGTGTAGCTGTTGAACTAACTGTCTTACTGCTGCTGAACAAGGTCTTCCCTCCATGCAATAAGGCACGGAGTAGTGAAGTTCGTAGATTAAGTAATAACTAATTTATAAAAGCTGGGGTTGTGCAAGTGCTGTATTCATTAAGAAAGAGTATCTGGCCGAGCCCAAACAATATAAATAAGGAAGGCTCCCCACTAAGTAAGATTCTTAAAGCAAGTGTTGTTGAAGGCCCGTGAATGCCGTATGGAATACGGTCCAAGAGCTCTAAGCTGGTGAACGCTGGCTGGCTTTTGGGGCAAAGGTAGGTAGTATGGTGGGTAGGGTAGTAGATATAGTAGGTAAACATAAGGTGCACAGCAAGGGATTTATATAAAGTGCCTGGTAGCAATGGAGTCATCCATCATGAATTCCTAAAAGTCTCTATCTGGAAGCCTGTCCCTCCTTACAAGAGGCACAATAGTGCTGATACTGGCTGGATTCCTTCCTGCCTGAAGCACTACACTAGGTTGGGGCATAATCAGTAAGTAGGGTTCTCCATAAGAGAATCCAAAAGTTGAGGAACGAAGTCCAGTTGTGCCCAATAAAAACAAACTAAAGATAAGAGTCCCCATCATCTAATCCTAAAGGAGAGGGTCTCAAAGCGGCTCACAAAAGAATGAGTTTTATGAAGACGGTATAAGAAGGATTCTAATGAGGGTTGGGTTGGTCGAGTCGATCCGAAAAACGCTCCCAAACGGGCTTTTAAGAAATAAAAGATTGGTTTTTCTTTCAGGGTCGGAAGGCTATTTTTCTTTCAGATGGGTCCTTAACTCTCATTTTGAATAGGAACTAAAGAAATTGCCTAATTTCTATAGCCTTTTCCCTGGGCGCTTTCATCCTCAAGTCAAGGCGCGAAGTGAAAACCTCTTATCAAATGCATTTTTAAATAAGGCAAACCCTAGGTTGTGGGAGTTCGGACAGGTATGGTCCATCCGGGTCGATAAATCACATTTTGATGTAGGTAACTCAATTCATTTGCTAATTCCCTCCCTTTGGCCTGGGTGCCCTTCATCCGCTAAGTCAAGTGGTCTAGGGGCTAAGAGGTATTCAGGTGGGTGTTTGAAAACAAGGGAAGGTAGGGGGTAAAGAGTATAGCATGCTTTTCCCTCCTATTCCTTCCTGGCTTCAGCAATAGGTGGTTGTGGCATCCATCCATTCCATAATGGTTGGAGTAAGTAAAGGGGTTAAAGTGGTTAGAACAAGTGGTTCAGGCACTAAAAGTAAAAGCAAGGCAGACATATTCTCTCCTAGCGCTGTCTGTCTAAGTTAATAAATTGGTATCTGGCTGGCCGGGTTCATCCCGTCTCTACAAGAAAAGTAGTACAGCGCTTGCTTTATTCACTCACTAAGCGTGAATTCAGGAAGTGAGGCTTGAATCACCCTAATTTTACGTGAGTGAGAGACCTTTGTTTCAAGTCATAAGGCAAGCATAATTACATATTACATATAAAATGAGATATCTCTCTTTGTAACGATATTATTCTATTAGGGTACGATCGATTATGAGAGCCGCCTGCGTTGCGTAATGACATATATAATTACCAGCCCCTTCAATTAAGTCGTTAGGTGAGGTAGCGGGGCCTAAAACAGATATATCCTTGTCCATCCCACTTAGCTAACGAACTAAATTAAATTGTTAGGTCCTTCCCTTCGGAAAGCAAGCATGAGTAGCTCGAGGTGTAGGGGTGTAGGGCGAAAAACCAGCTTGGCAGCAATGTATTGCCGGGGAAGGATTAGAACCCAATAGAAGTACGAAGTCCGAGGTAGGCTTCTAAGCCCAACAACTAGCTTCGCAAAGAGAGATGTGCCCGTTCGCTTAGTAAGTAAGGTCAGGTCCAAAGCATCGTAAAAGATCGGACGGCGACCTATATAATATAGTAACTCCTAGAGGGAATTCGAATTCCCCGTAAAGAGGATAACAGAAATGGGAAACAGAAGGGCTCCTTCCTCCCAAGTACCCATTCCCCACAGCAACAAATAAGGGTAAGGGCCAAAAGAAAAGAAGTGGGTTGGCTCAGTAAGTAAGGTCAGTTACGAACCATCGTAAAAGATTGGACGTAACCCTATAGAATGTATAACCCTATATAATATATTATAGTCTTTCCCCTATGGAATTCCAAGGAAAGAGGATCCAAGAAATGGTCAAATGGTAAAAAAAGGAAGCTTTATCCTGGCTGGTATCCCGAATTCAGTGGGGCCAGAGTCGTAAAGGTAAGGACCAACCCCGCTAGGTCAAGCACGAGATGGGTTGCGTAGGGGGCTGGCATCAGTCAAGGCAGACATAGACAAAGCATCTGATGAGAGGCTCTATTCTCTATTTTATATAAAATAATGCGCAAAAAAGGGCCTGTGGGGTATAGTATGCCAAGGTGGAATCTTCTATAAGAAAGAATCCCCCATATTTTTAGTAAGTTTCGATACTAAGTGTTGTTATTACCGGAAGCACGTCTAAGATAAGAATGCATCGGATGGATGAGCGACTTCGTACCAAGGCATGAATCTTATAATGGGTAGCCACGATACTTATGGCCACGAGCGTACCTCACCCATCGGATGGATGAGCGACTTCGTACCATGGCATGACTCTTATACAGGTAGGAATACCATGGCATGACTCTTATACAGGTAGGAAAGAGCGTACCTCACCCATCGGATGGATGAGCGACTTCGTACCATGGCATGAATCTTATACTAGTAGGAACCCCATACAGCACCAAAGAAAATAGTATCGCAATATATAAGGGAGGGGCGGGCAGACATGACCTGCTCCTTCCTTAATGCCTTCCTTCCAGATGGATTGGGACCCCCAGTCTCAGCAGGTCAAGCTTAAATAAGGAATTAGCGATCAGGAGCCTACGAAAAGAAAAGCAAACTTACTTATTCGCTTCGTTACCGGTTTATAAATATTCTAAGGTGTTTATTATATCCTTGGCCTTATTATTTCCTGCTATTTTTAGACGGACATTAAGGGGGGATAATTAAACTATGGGGACATGATAGAACCCTTCACTAGGCTATACATCGATAGGCTTGAACCGCCAACTAAAACAAACTCGACCTACATCCACTTATCCCACATGAACCCATGCGTAGAGCAAGGGTGTCACCCGCTCCCTCGAACTCCGAAGAGCAGGAGCGGGTGACACTACGTTATTCGCCCCTCAAGAGCCTTCTACCAGTAGTTTGACTGCGTTATTCCAATAAATACAATCTCTGAAGCCACCGCCTTCCTTCATATATACTTATATATATTATAATATATATATATGCTTTCAATTCCTGAACGTAGGTAGTGAGTAGTTTTCATGCATGTGAGGGAGGAGATAGGATTTCTTTTTTGATTCGGGGATAGCGGAATCATATAGAATGGGATAGTAGCTGTTTTCCTCGGCGGGGCATAACAAGAAAGGGCTTACTTACTGTATGCTGCTGTTGTATCCACCTCCACTGCTGGATCAACTCGTTGGGCAACTAGAACGATAGATTACTCTGCAACTGTAACCGGAACAGAATCAACTGGTGCTGTCTGGTGCTGCTGGGTCTATCACTGCTGGATGGCTTTAAAACTCAAACTGGAACCACTACCCCTTCGGAACTTCATATATAATAATACATTATATACACACATATGCTCTTCCACTGGTTCTCCAGCTGCAACTCCTGCTGACTCTCAAACGAAAGCTGAAACTGCTACTGCTTCTAATGGATAAACTTGCTGGTAGAGACACTTAGGCACTATAGGCAAAGGCACCTGGACCATATACAGCGAAGGCATCATAGGAAGAAGTAAAGCAAGCAGCCACCTGTACGACGTTCATATAGCTAGCGAGCAGATGTGCGTCTTTTGTTTCGCGGGTAGGTCCGACATTCCCAAATGTCCCTATTAGTGTCCCAGCAACCTTCCAACCCGAGTGAAAGCAATTGATTGGATTGATTCAGCTGACCCACCACCAGCTCGGTCTAAGCTACAGTTTTTCCGATTGATTTTCTTTCTTTCCCATAACCTGAAGCATCCGAGCCAGCAGGAGAAGCACAGGCAGGGGCTTACCCAAGCGAATGGCGTCTACAGGAGCAAGCCTTTGCAGGCGAGTGGCGTCTACAGAACGTGGCATGCACAGTAGGGATACCCACTTACATGGAGGGAGACCAGAGAGTCCGGCAAGAACGCGAGTTCCTTTATTCCATCTGTATGGAATCCGGAAAGTCTTCCTTAACTCGTGTTAATGATTAAGAAATGTCATCTTAAATTACGAGTGTTCTGGTTAGGATGTGAATAGATGTACTACCACCGGTGACCGGCTTGAAACAAGCCCCTTTGGGCGGTGGGTTCCGTTCTATGTTCTCTAACCAGAGCGACTCAGAATAGCAGGAATAAACGATCTATCTTGTCTTGATTGGTTTCGAACTACTGAACCGGTGACCGGCTTTCGTGAAAGCGCATTGGGCGGTTGTTCGTTCTATTTCCTTTCGAGGGGAACTTTTTATAGTGTTCTGATCATTCTTTGATTAGACAATAGATGATACTGATGGATTGCATAAAGGAGCGGACGCTCCCTTGCTTTTAGAAGCTTCCTTATTATACAATAATAAAGGAAGACGAGCATACCTTGCTTTCTTTAATACTCGATTTAAGGAAAACTATCTGGATAGAATACAGGATAAGAACTACAAGCATGAAAGAACTTCCTTTATAAGAACTACTCTTCAAGTTATAGCTTAGTATTCGCCTGACTCTATGGCTTAAATGCATACTAAATACAGGAGAAAGACTGGAAGCTAATTCAGAAAGAAAGAAGGGAAGCTTGCTTCGAGCGTGTGGGTGTTCCGATGATTAGGCGTGGTTCGCCTTTCCTGATGAGGGGGCGTGTGTCCGTTTCTTCCGATTCTTCCGATGAGGAGGGGGCGGGGATGGTAAATTGTGGAGTGCAAAGGAACGAAGTCGCTCATCCATCCGATGGGTGAGGTGGCGTATCCAGATGATAGAGAGTCCGAACGTGGCCTATCAGTTTCAAGGATAGGCAAGAGAGCTGAGAGGGTGTTTAGCAAGTTAGGCGGTGTATAGAAAGCAGGGCAGGTTGGTTAGCAGGGCAGGTAACAAAAAAAGGTGTAATCTCATAGGTAATGTGTTAGTTGGGCTAGGCCTCTCCTCTCCTAGGCGGCTACCCGCCCGCAAGCACCACGTCTCGGAGGCTTTGAGGCTTTCCTAGTGGGCTCGGATTTCATGCTATCCTGAAATGGATGCATTAGCTTGATTAGTGTTCCGTCGTGTTAGGTTCGCTGATTAGGGTAGAAACGAAAACTAACCCCTAAAGCCTCGACCTGGAGCGTCCTGTAAATGCGCTCTTGACTCATCATGTCCACCATGACCAATTAACCCAAACCCCCCCCCCTCTAAACCCCATTTATATTATATAGTTTCTAATCCAATTGAAACTTAGGAATTAATCCGTAGGACTAATAATCACTTTATTTCTATAACCCACTGAATGACTGACTGGACACGGGTAAGAGGATGTATAGATACATCACACAGGCACTGCTGATACCTCTAGGTACAGATATATCTAGGTACAGATATCGATCATACTTCTGGTCCTTATCGCCGCCATCGCCCGCCGTCTTTCCTTCCTAGTGTGTTATTCCTTATCTCCAGAATGTACCTAACCTATCGAATGTACCTAACCTATCACTGATTCATTTTTTGAATCTCTTATCCTTTCCAGCAGGATTGTTATCCAATTGAGCGCTTTGATAAGTAATTCTACACAGTTATTGTATTGATGTTGGAAATTATGAAAAGGGGAATTCTGGGGTTCCTGATTGGGTTCCGAAATTCTTTTTCTCAGAGGAGTGATGGTGCTCCCATTAATTATTCTACATACGCATGTCACCGCAACAGCGTGAAGCTCGGCATTGCGAAGCTAATGGTCTATATAAGGGATAGAGGGGTTAAACACTGGGGTATGTGAGGTGGTGATGAAGGGGAGAGGAGGGATGGAGACGCTCTTCTTGAGACCTGAACCTTTTTAGATGGGGGAATTTCTTTATATACGCTATATCGGGATATCATTTAGAACCAAACCTTGGGGCGGGAGAAACACTCATTAGGAGGTGCTTCTCAAAGAATCTATTTGGCGTCTATGGTGAAACTGATGGGGGCGAAGGAGAAAGGTTCAGAATCCCCAGGAACGGAACCGTTCATTCGTCAAACTCTGCCTGCACCTCAAACCAAATGCAAATCCTACCGAAAATAAGATAAAGAAGATACGGCAGCATAATTAAAAGTGTATTCCTAAAGAAGATCGATAAGAAGTGTGTCACTCAAGAGGATTCCAAGACTGGCACCCATCCATATCTATAACTTGAAAGAAGCACGTATATAAAGAATCATCCATTAAGTCTGAATCCAGGAAGTGCTTTATTTCTAAGCCCGTCCAATCTCTAAGTTTCGTAAGTAAGCCTGTATGGAGACAGGGTGGTCAACACGAAAGGTTGTTGGTTGCTGCCGCACATAAAGTGATCAAGTAGGCAGAGGGAATAGAATGGTATAAGTGCCCACCCAAGCTCGCTCGTACAATCTCTGGAGTCTGGCTGTAATGAATCCATAGGGTAGTTCCCACGCACGATCCCACGACTGACTGTTGGTAGCATCGCACTGACTGTCTAACAGTAGGCTGAAGAAGTAAATACGAATGCTGTAAGTAAGTGCTGACCCCATTTAATCTCAGTATTAATGCAGTATTGAATCAAAAGGGCAGTTCAAACAATCAAACGATCCAACGATTGGTGGTAGCAGTCCAACTGACATTCATCCTTCCGGCTTCAAAAGGTAATACGAATGTTCTAAGTGCTGACCCCCATTCAATCTCATAAGTTAATGCAGTAGTTCCTCAATCAAAGAAGGCAGTTCCGACGATCCAACCCAACGATGGTAGTTGTCCAACTGACATTACTAAAGTAGGCATCTAAAGGGAATCCCAATGGTCTAAGCGCCTAAGCAAGCAAGCCTGTCCAATGTAAGGGGTCTGGCATTCCTAAGGCAGTAGTTCTGACGATCCCACCCACCCACGGTTGTTCCTGCGCAACCCACTGAAATTCATCGTGTAAGCATCTCAAGTTAATAGCAATAATGGTCTAAGTGTTAAAGCCCTTACAATCTAAGTAGTAAGGCTAAATCCAACAGGGCAGTATCCACGCACGATCCCACGACTGTTTGTTCCTGTCCCACTGACATTCATGCAGTGGGCATATAAAGTGAATATCAATGCTGTAAGTGCCTACTCCCTCCCATAGAATATCATAAGTCATGTAGTTCCTAGAACTGTTCGGAGATCCCACAACTGAGCTGTCAAACTTCCATTCATCAAGTAGGCCAGGTCCGGCCAGTGTGAAACCCGGATGAAAGTGAAGCTTCTATAGTTCTTTTTAATATGCTGCTGTCTTACCTTCGTTCCTGGCTGTCTATCGTATCCAACCTACATCCCCCTATCATAATATCACTATCCTTCTGTCGTGTCCCGTTCCCATTCGCAGCGTCTATTCGGCGGTAATAGATGCTGATCAATTAGGTAGGTGGTTTTCAAGGTGAGAAGAGAGAAGCATGTTCGCTGTCGCATCTGACTCTATCATTTCTGGCCCGCCCGAAGGCGACTTGAGCCGACTTGAGGCAATGCGACTTGAGGCTACTTGATCCGTGAGAGGAAGCCTGTAGACGACTTGATCCGTTAGAAGGAGGCTACTTTAAAGGAAGGCTACTTGAGGAACGTAGTCGCTCGACCATAAGGGAGAGGCGATGCGACTTGATCCGTGAGAGGCGACTTGAGGCGATGCGACTTGAGCGGAATCGAAGGCGACATGAGGTACGTTAAGTGACTCGACCCAAAAAGGGAGAGGAACGTAGTCGCTCGACCATAAGGGAGAGGCGATGCGAAGGCTACTTGATACGTGAGAGGCGATGCGACTTGATCCGTGAGAAGGCGAAGGGCGGTGAACGGAGGTTTTCTTCTTGGTGAGGACATGAATGATGAGGGAACTCCGCCCATCCGAAGGGGAACTCTCCCCGTCCATCCGACCGAGAGAACACTCTCGAGGCAAGACCCAGAGCTATTAGTTCCTCACGAGCTACTCTTATAGGGTGAGCGGCCAGAAAAAGTAACCGGCCACCTACCTGGAGCAGTCACCAGCGACTACATCCAGAAAGTCTATTTCCGAGCAAGAGCAAGGGGTTTCTATGTATGGGGCATCGTAAATAAGAAGTAGAGAAAGTTGAGACACGGCACCCACCTCGACTACTAAGTCCCCTCCTCTACGGGTGTAAACTTCGAAAGGTCGGCACCTGGTTCCCTTAAGCTCACGTAAAGGCACTTACGGAAGGATCTTTCATCTTGGCAGGACAACCCATATTATCTAAACAGAACCAGCATTTGATAGATTCGATCGAAAAGATGTAAATGGGTAAGATCCATCTACGATCCATTCCCCGGCTCGCGGCGTTCAGTGCGAGGCTGTGATTCAGGCTCGTACGGCAGTCTTCCTCCAGTAAGAGTCAATCCTGGATTACAGAGACACAGATAAATGAATGGCTGAAAGCATTCTCTTCTTTTGGTGGCCGCCAAATGTAATGATCATCACGTCGCCTTTCTTCGGGTCGTGAGGCTTTAGATATATAATATGTATATGGGCGCAAACACCTAATAGAATAGACCGGTATACGAGCACGAAAGTGGAGTAATCGCTCCTCAGCCCAAGAATCGCAGGCTCAGTTCCCTCCGCTCCCCAAGAATCCCGCCCGGCTCAGTTCACTACGCTCACTTATACGAACATCGAGAGTCTAAGGGAGATACTTTGTTGGTAAGTCTGTGCATCGGAGTCTCTAAAGTGTGGACACGGCCTCCACCTCTACGTCTCAAAGTAGCAGCGTGGTCCTGTTGTTCGTTACTGGAATCCGTCCGAGCACGCAGGCTGCAGATGCTGATCGTGAGTAGGTGAGCAGTTGCGTTCGGTCTCACTTCAACCCCTATTTATTCATCCATATTACAAGGGAGGAAAAGACAGGGGTTTAATGAGCGGTCTAGGCCCTTAAGGAATAGGTTGGTAAATGGCATAGCCCCTGAATAAATAAAAACTAATTATACAAACGTATAGAGTCTAAGGGCCCGCATTTCAAAGTTCCAGCCCACTCATTTCAGACTGATAATTGTAATCCTTTGTCATTTTTGAAGTTATTAGTTGGCAACAGCAAAAAGATGAGGCGCCTAGTTTCAATAAGAGTCTATCAGTGCAAGTCAGCTGAACACCTTTGGTAGGTTAGGTGCACCTCTCGCCCATCGAAGTGGGGAGTAATGAGGCTAGTATCCCCCCCTGGATGAATAAGTAGTGGGGGGGCCTTTTTCCTCATAGTGACTCTGAATTAATAGGGCGGGGACCCACTTATTCCCTTGGCCTTCTAACCTGGCACAAGACTCTCCTGGCTTTGTCAGGCCCACCGGCCGGGTTCAAATTAGAATGGAGGGTTGGGATACCGGGCACTACTGCCATGCCTACCCTAGCATGCATATTACTTACGAGCATGCCATCCTCAAACAGTACATTATCTTTCGAATGGCTGTAAACAGCACCCGGATTGCTGTAAACAGAACCTGACCTGGGACCCATCCCGCCTACCCAAATGTAAACAGAACCTGACCTGGTGAGTCATGCCCGCCTACCTACCTGCCTACACTCAGTGAGTGGGTCACCCTTTATTTTATATAGGTTGTCTTAGAGAAACCATATCTGATATTATCTATTTCATTTCATTTCATTAAGGGGATTGGGTCTCTATTATATATTCTATTCTTGGGGAGGGATTGCTTTATTATATAGGATATGATTGGGTGGGATTTTTTTATGGAGGTTGTTGAGCATCTTTAGGCTATCTGAAAGCATACGAGTCAATACGAGAGTAAAGGAAGCAATACTTCGTTCAATTATTTGGATATTTTCATCTTTATTATCTCTGAAAGCAGTCAATACGTTTAATAATGAATGAGAAAATCTTTCATTTCCTTCTTCAATACGATCGAAGTCAAGGACAAATTATCTCCCCAGGGAAAATTGGGTGTTCCCCAGTCGAAGGGAGCAGCCTAGCGTTTCGTATACTAGCCACCCTACTTCTACGAAGTACTTTGGGCGGTGTCTTCACTACCCAAGACACTATGTTCGTTCTCCCTCGACTGACGTCATATAAAGAATGATAAAATCTTTCTATTATGCTATGCGGAAAAGTAATAACTTCTTCGGCTGATCTTCTCTTTCCTAACAATCCTCACCATGATATGGACTCCAAGTTTCTATGGCAGGCAGGCTTATTCCCAGTCTAAGTCTAGGCGGGCTTATTCCCAGTGACGGCTTCTCAGCCCAGCATGCTAGTGTACACGGGTTCCGGCACTACAATGCATCCGTCACCAAAAGCTTCTTGCATGAGGTGAGACCAGCTGATCGTACAGGTTTCTCCCGGCCTTAAAACCTCTCCTACTCGTCTAGGATTGGTTATCCCAGCATAAGTCAAACCTATTAATCGTACTTGCTTTTCAGGTTCTATATCCCATCTTTAGTAGAACTCATTCTCGTCCAGGTCTTTGTTCCCGTAACCAGACACATAGAGGAAAGCGCCTGAAAGGCTATATTTTATGAAATAAAATGCACGCGAAGGTCTGGTTGGGTCAATGCAATATACCTCTTTATCCATTAACTGGCGAAAATGTATAAACAAATTAGAATCAATTCACAGCCTTCCATCGGTGCGTAGAGTCAGTCTGCTGTTGCCATTTCCTTTCCTCCTTATCTGAGGAAGCATTAGTAGCTCGAGGTGTTGGGCTAACACCAAGCTTGGCAGCAATGTCTTCCCAGGGAAGGGGCTTATCCCCCCCCAATAGAAGTACGAGGTCCGAGGTCAAAGGTTAGGACCAACCCAACCCGGCTAGGCCGAGCACAATAAGGGTTTCGGATAATATATTAGGGGGGACGGAGAATCCACCGTAGAATTGTAGAGGGTTAAGACCCAAACGAGCTATGCCAAGCAACAGAAAGAGGAGGTTGCGTAGGGGGCCGTCCAAGGAAGAGAGAAGTAGGGAGCCGTCCAAGGAAAGGAAGGCAGACTAGACTAATACAAAGCATCTGAAAGGCTATATTAAAAGTACACTAAATGAATATTAATATAATGCGCGGGAAGGGCCTGTTGGCATCACCTTACCTTACTAACGAAGATAACAAAGCTAGGAAAGGGTTCGCATCCTCCCGGCATAAAAGCCCAAGGTTCAGGTTAGGCCGAACCCGACTAGGCCGAGCACAATAGGGGTTAAGGATGCGCAAAAGCAAGCTATGAGGATAAACAAACAGAAGGGGCGTGGGCTACCAACCAGCTCTCGTCCACACAGCATCAAGTACGGGTCAGTGTAAAGAAAGAGAGACAAGACGTTGGTTCGCTCAGTAAGTAAGCAAGGTAAGGTCCAGAGCATCCATCGTAAAAGAGTCTCGGACGGTTACATTTACATATAAAATAGAGTCTAGTAAATACTATAGGGAATTCCCCGTAAATAGGATACCAGAAAAGGTAAAATGGGCAATAGCTTAGCTATATCTAAGTATCTCAAAAGAAGGGTTCTATTATTCTATACTAAGTGAAATAATCCCCCCTATTTTTAGTAAGTAATGCCTAAAGAATCCCCCATATTTTTAGTAAGTTTCGATACTAAGTGTTGTTATTACCGGAAGCACGTCTAAGATAAGAATGCATCGGATGGATGCATAAGATAATATAGCATTCATTAGGAGAGAGGGAAACTTGATTCTATATATATTTATTATTAGTATTATATATGTATGTAAGCATATATATAGATAGAAATTAGGATTTGGTATACTTCATCTCTGTCTCTGGCATTACTTACTAAAAAAAAGAGTTTGATCCTGGCTCAGAACAGTTCAAGTGATGGTGAGATTGCTTGTTCGTGAGCTAGCGTTAATGGGGTGAGGTGGTGAGCGATGGAAGATCTATTTCTATTGCTTTTATGTATTGAATGCTTGGCACGGTTAATCATTTCATTGGATATCTATATCTATTGACCTTTCAGTTCTTATTCATTTCATGGGGAGGAATATATGACCTTGAAGGAAGTTATTATTCCTTGGATAGCTATTCGCCTTTCCTTATCTTATTCATTGAGGGGGGGATATAACCTTGAAGGAAGTTATTATTCTTATTCCTGGAAGGGATATCACCTGGAAGTTCTTATTCTATGGATGTGGATAGAAGCCTTTCACCTTGACCTATTTCTTTTCCTTGAGATGGCTACACCTTTATCTTGCTCCGCTTGTTCGTGTGCCATAGATCGGGTTAGACCCTGTTGATTGGACACTATTGATCGGTGGTACGAGACGATAGAAGCAGTCCCGGTTATTCATTCATTCCCAGAGCTATAGTGGGTGAGGGAGGTAGCTTGCGAGAATGGCTATTGGAAGTATTGATGGCTTGGAAGTATTGAAGGGTTCAGTTTCAACAGCTTGGTTCGGGTAGCCCTGGTTCAGGTTCAGCAGAATTGATATGGGGAGAAAGAGGGTAATTTCTCGTGCGTGTGTAGGGGAATGCATAGATGCAAAGACGATTCTGAGAGATAGGAACATTCCGCCGGTGAACGACTTCTGGATGTGTGGGATTGCTCCTCGGGTCCGGCGCGTATTGGAGCAAGGATGGCAATTGATTCAAGTGGTCTGTTGCACATGGTCTGTTGAACGGGGACATCTCTCTTGTCTGTTGGGAATATGGGGAACTCCTTTTCTCGGCAATGACCTTCTGGCAATGACTGGCTGGCAACCGGCTGGCTATGTGCTACTGCTATGTGTTGCTATGTGAATGGCATATGATCTTCGAATGTAAATCACCATATGTAACTTCGTCATTGCATCCACCAGTCGAGGTAGGAACCCTGTGTTCCATAGATGTAAGTGAGGTAGGAACAACGTGTGTTCCGTAGATGTTAGTTTCATGAGGGATATGGGGGAACTCTCTTGAGTATGTTTGAACCGGGACATGGATTGAACATGGATTGACTGGGGACTCCTATCTTCTCTCGTCTGGCGTACTTCTCTGTCGTATGTTGGCAACTTGACTCAATGTCTCTTCTGGTGGGAACATGGGGGACTTCTCTCTTGCGTCTGGTGGGTTGACAAATGGTTCCATTCTCGTGAGGTCTAGCCACACTCTAGGCACTACCTCAACGTTCTCGCCTAACTGTTTTTCTACCAGCCCTGACGCCAAGCTTTGTCAGGCAGGTTCTTTCGTGAAGCCTCGGGTTCAACCAGCGCGTCAAAGCAAGTTGTGTTCAGTGATACCGGTTCTCCGTGCCCCATCCCGTGTTGGTTCGATATGTCCTGTCTGGGATTCAATCAATCATTCCGTCCACCCCGCCTCGCTTGCTTCCACCCACCCGAAAAAATCCAAATCTAGCAAGCAAGCAAAGCCCGCCATCAATCAAAATAGCGAGCAAGCATAAATCAAAATATCCTAGCAGTGCCATCGCCTATCCGTGTGAAAGTCGTGAAATGCCAATCTTCCTAAATAAGAAATAACTTTCAACGAAGTGACTCCAGCTCCACCTCCTACCTCCTCATCGAGTGGGATCCAATCAATCAGTCAATCAATCAAATCAATCGGTGGCCCGCTCCACTCTCCTGAATTGGAGAACCCGGAAACCGTAAACCCGGAGCCCCCGAAACCCTTTGACCCCCCTCACGCACAAAACCACTCACCCCAAAGCTCCTATGCCAACAACAATGAAACCTAGAACGACTACGACAAGCCATCAGATCGGGAGAGCAATGGAAGCATGCTCAAATGGACTGACTTTGAAGAGCGGAGATAGGGAGGTTTATACCTAACCCGCCGCCTTACCTAAGAACCCTCGTTCTGCTGCAACCTGCTGAAAGGAAAAGGAAAGGAAATGCATGGCTTGCTTTTCTTTGACTTGCCCGGGAAAAGGGCAGCCGGGGTTGACCCAATGATGAGCCCCCGGACGGTTAGCGGCGGGGAATGATTGAGTTCCCCTAGCTAGCGATCCACCGAACGAGAAAGATAGTGAGGTCCCCCATGGTTACACCAGATGAGAGAGAGATGTCCCCCTTCACTCCATACCCGAGAGTGAGGTCCCCCATGGTTACACCAGATGAGATTAGCCATGTTGTGTTATCATACGTGATTTCGATATGTTACCCAAGTTGACACCAGACGAGATATTGATTGAGTTCCCCCATGTCGGCACGGATAGAGAAATGAATGCTGCTGTCCGGAAGGAGCGGCCAGAGGGGACGGATGATTTAGCCCCCAGCGTGAGGTGATCCTTAGCAACCATTCCCCAAACTCCACCACCCAGCCATGTTCACACGATACGAGATATTGAGTTCCCCCATTTCGACACCATACAGGACACATTGAACCAACATGGCATGGATGGGAGGGCACGGAGCACCGGGACAGGTCCAACGGGCGGAAGGAGGTGGGACAACGGATGAATGACAGCCAATGGTTTAGGCTTCTTTAGCTTGCTTGCTGGCTTTTATTTTGTCCCCGTTATTTATCCAGACCCAGATCAAGATGCATATTGAATTCCATAGCCCGTCCCAGGTCCTGTTCCATAGCCAGTGACATCCCCCCAGATCGAGACCCTGTAATTGCAGTTCTAGATCCCATTGAAGCAGCACCTGCAGCTTTTGCGGGCCGGGGCAGGAGATCCAGGAAAACAGATCAAGAGGGGAAGCAGAGCGGGAAAGGGATAGGATGGGAAAGAAGAGAGATAGGGGGGAGGAAAGTACATGCACTATAGGTTCATTTCATTTAGCTGCTTTTCGTGTGGTTCGATCAATTCACCAGCATAATCAAGTCCAATTCATACACTCCCATCAGTTGCAAAGGAAGCATCGTATATAGATAAAGATGCGTTTTTCAGCATTCGTGTTTCCATATTTGCCCAGTTTGTTCTTGTCGCCTCCACTCATTCGAGACAATATTTTCAGTATGACTTATCAGGTTACCTGGGAGACGGAAGCCCTAGTGAGTTTTGTTCGTACAATCTCTGGATTCATTCATGCCTACTTTTAACCTACACTCTTACCTCATACCGCTTCGGGGCTCAACTCACCTCACCGCATTTCCTCACAGAGGTCGCCTTCATCGGTCTCATAACACATAATATCAAACGACTATGACTCATCTCGAGTATTTCTTTCGACCCCTCCTAGGACAGCCGAAAATGCTACCCGTTGCTAGTTTCTTCTTATCGCGTCGCATCCAAGCTGTGTTCTCCTTCTTTGGTAGAGACAGAGTTCAGAGATAGCCTGTGTATAGTCGCTTTTATGGCCAGGGCAATATGCAGTCTACTGTAACTATCCTTCTTGTGTGCTTTTGTCCTCGTTCGCTTCTGTTCCGTAGTACCTTTTATATCTTATCCGCGATCGCCTTCCGCCCTACGGTCGCTTCTATCCTTGTACCCACTGATGAGATCGAACGTATCTCTTCTCGATTGATGGATATGGCGGTCCATTGGCCTCGATAGAGCTCTCATAAAGTTTCCGTAGAGAGGAAGTGCATTACGTGAACTGAGCTTATCCACATATTCATGATCGTTTAGTAAGAGAGCCAATTAGGTTTCTCTAAGCGTGGTCTAGTTCTTTCCCAAGGAGCCTCGACCGGCTGGTGGGCCTACCTCTTGGCCTCCCTTTCAGGCTGCTTTAGAGGGCGGCGTGCCTCGCGATTCAATCTCGTAACTTAGCGCATCAGAGGTTAGGGAGGTTCGAGGACCTACTAATGAGAACCACTAAGTTAGATATTCGTCAGCTTTTACGCTGCGATCGGAGTCCTTGTCAGGAATCTCTGTGCCCTAGCTAAGCTACTCCATTTGACAGTTATTATATACATCACCAGGGCCTAGTGTCAGTTATGGCAATAGGTCACTTACCCTTAGAGATGTTGTGAATGTACAATTAGGAGTGTGCAGTTTACTCTTTAGGGATAAAGCCTAATTACATTAGTTGACATTTACCATTAGAAGGAGGCCCGAAGTTGACATTACCGTGATAAGGAGGCGATGCGACTTGAGCCGAAGGCGACATGAGGCGATGCAAAGGCGACTTTAGGCAATGCGAAGGCGAAATGAGGTACGTAGTCGCTCGACCATAAGGGAGAGGCTATGCGAAGGCTACTTGATACGAAGGCGACTTGAGGAACGTAGTCGCTCGACCATAAGGGAGAGGCGATGCGACTTGATCCGTGAGAGGCCGAAGTCGACTTGATCCGTTAGAAGAGGTCTTTATTTGCCCTCACCCATGAATGGATGAGTGACTTCGTTCCTCGCCCCTTTTGGTCGAGTCACTTAACGTACCTAAAGAGTAACACTTTTAGATTATAACTAAGTTCAATATCCATATATATATATTTATTCGGCTAAAGAATAACCCAGTCAACCAAACAAAAGATTTAGGAAGCTACGCTCTCGAACGCTCCAGCTCTATGATTAAAGCTCCTTGAACTACTCGATAGCTCATTCCCTCAATTGCAGGAACGGACTACGCATCCGGGAAAGCCCTCCTGATAGACTGAAGCTTACCTGCTAATGTAAATTAAATCATCTCCGAGATATCTGGTCTGGATTTGTTCGGGGGAATTACCCTCCTAATTTGCTCCGAAAGCCTTTTGATCTTCTCCGAATAATATTAATAGAACAACGAACATGAGAGAGATATATTTTCTTTCTCATTACAAATAATTCCTTAGAGATAGGCACTTTTGCACATATGAGATAGGTACTTTAAATTCCCATATTTTATTGATCTTACATATGAGCATATCCACTTTCAATTTCTATTCGGACTACGGGATAATGGACAGAACAGCTAACAGAACCTTAAGCGAAGCGTTAAGATAAGCCTCCCGGAAGCAAAGCACCATTCCATGCCTTTCCTTTCCTTGCTTGGGTTGTGCAAAGACGGTAAGGAGTTCTGGTTCTAAATCATGACAAAAAGAAGGAGCAGAGCGGGGGTGATCCCGAAGCCCGGAAGAATACGCTATATTCCCGTTGCTTGATCGATCTCAATTTGGTAGCTACTTTCCATCCATCGATCTTTCTTTCGTATCCCAAATTCCGAAACAACAATTATATCAATTCTTAAATTGAACAATTACGTATGTAAAATGATAAGTATACAGGTAGGTGTATCCCAGTCCCGGAACAAGAAGCTATATCTGAGTGGTTATATGCATGAGATAGTTTGTGTAAAAGAAATCAATAGTATCCCGCTTCGCCCGGCACAACTATGCATATGACTAAATCAAAAGGTTATTCATATATAATATACAAGGTATAAGGTTGTGAAAA
>Ga0224573_1000007_pt1 | contig 29565 bp, 14 predicted proteins | sample CRU1metagenome_FD_189088 | JGI IMG/M metagenome (GOLD analysis project Ga0224573, IMG submission 189088) | Spruce roots microbial communities from Bohemian Forest, Czech Republic - CRU1 | ecosystem: Host-associated > Plants > Roots > Unclassified | place: Czech Republic: South Bohemian Region... | reverse complement strand
GAATCTGCAAGTGACCACTAGTTGCAGGTGGCTGGTCATTGGCTTCGGATGGCGCAATCTCTGGGGGCATTCCATATTGTTGGTTACATGTCTGAAGGTTAACTTCTGTAGAGTTCATGTAGATATGTTGGAGGGAAGGGTATCCAGTTGGGTTAGGATTGGGTGGTTGACTAGTCGATGGCGTTTCTGTACTAACCATCCCTTGATTAGGAAAAGGGTTCCCTAATACGGCTGGGGGAGAGGAAGATTTGGCTAAGCATTGGGTTGAGCTTGTGAGGCAAGAGCTTTAGCTTGATCATCCATTTCCTTCAACCGCAACAGTTCTAGGATCAGAGGATAGTGATGGGTGTAATGCACATAAACACTGCAAAGGGTACAAGGATAGTTCATCCTCATCTAAGGATTCTTCCCTTGCTTGGGTGACTTATTGGTATCCGGGGTTGGATTTGCGGCATTCTGATTGCCCCCAACATTAGCAGGTTTATTAGGGGGATTTCCCCCCTTGGTTCTGGTTTTTATCTTGGGCCTGACCCTTTCCCTTGTTCTTCTTCTTACCACCATTATTTTGTTTATTGGGCAGATTCAGAACATTTTGTTGAGCATAGACTTGGCCTTGTTGGGGAGGGGCAGGTTGAACCATGTTGGTTTGGGATTGGGGCATTTGAGTTGGAGGTATTGAGGGACTGGGCGGAGGACCAAAAAAGGGGTAATATGGGTTTTTAGACGCCCCACAAGAAGTACCATTACATGCAGGGCCATGCACAAGAGGATGTGTTGGTTGCCCAGAAGAAGATGTGCTGGCACCGGTCTTATACTGCAATCGAGAGGGATCATGTGGGGCATGAGGATGGCTATGAGGCACTGAAGGGTGCCCATAGGAAGTCGAGGTGTAATAAGTACTAGCTCCACCATAATGTTGAAGATGCATGTTGGAATTAGGGAATAATTGATTTTGACCTGACCGTTGGGAGGTTTGAGCAATTGACCCTATAACACCATCGATAGCATGGGATGCCCCCAGCATAGAAAGTTCCTTTGAATGAGAGCGAGGAGCATTAGGAAGGATTGTATATAAATACCCTTACTGGGCATAGATCAGGTCAAATTGTTGGGCTTTAAGGATGGCCTCTTCTTCGGTTGAAGGCATGGTCATGGACACATCCTTGGCTATGGGTGGAAGAAGATATTTAAAAAACCAATCCAGTATAAGTTGATCCTTAACTTCAATTTGACATAAACTACGGTGCCTACGCCACTCATGGATATGGTCTGTTATATGTGTAGCAGTAGTTTTACGAAAGTTGGTAAGGATTTTGACTCCTACGTCATGGCGGATGGGTCATTTAAAAAAGGTAATAAAAGTTTTCACTATAGACTCAAAGGAGGCATTAGAATTAGCAGGTTGATCAATGTACCACTTGGTAGCCACACTGGTTAGAGTGCATTGAAACAACCTAAGTATAATGGAATCTTTGGTAATATTCTTGGAAGATGTGCCGCTCTTCCCCAAATGAGAGAGCCGGTTTTACCACCAATCAGAACCCAAACTCTTGAATAGAAAGGCACCAGAACAGACTATATATCCCTCATCGCTGAACGGAATATGATTCCTCTTGTAGCACCCTTTGATTCCAATTCGATGATATTAGCCCAACCTGAATCAATTGAAGCTGCTGGGATTTTCTACCGCTTTCAACTGTGAATAATATTATTTCCATTCCCATTCCATAGCCAGGTTAACCCAATTCCTTTGATGTCCGAAGCTAACCAACACTAATGCTACGTTCGCCGGGTCATTCCCTTGTAGAAGAAAGCCCGGCATCAGTCGGAGATCAATCACAGGGACCTAAGGGGTGGGTATAGTAAGCTAGCTAACGTTGAAGGCTGAGCGGAAAGGAGGGGTCAAAATGAAGGACGCTGACACGCGAAAGAAGGAACGGGGAGGATAAACGGGAAAGCACAAAGGAGAAAGTCAAGGTGACGCTGTGACGCTGACACGCAAGAGAAGGAAAGCGAATAGTGGTTGTTGGGGGTGGATTGAGAGATATCGATAAATCGGGTAAGACGATCAAGGAGAGTGGGTGGGTTCGATAGAAGGGCCATCGAGAGAAGGCCTCGGTCTTATCCTCTCGTTCCCATCAGTATGGCTCGTTCTCATCAGTTCCTTCTCTTACCTTCTGACTTGCCTTCAGGCATAGGTGCGTAAGCTTGCCTTCTGACTTGCCTCCTCAACAACCTGAAGAATAGCTCTATTGTTGTCACATGCCCCTTCAATAAATAGTACGCCAAGAGTCCTAAGGCGAGATGTACTTACTAATGATAGCGTTAGGTTTTGGCCCCTATTTTTATTTGAAACAAGTGAAAACTCTGGTTTTCACATATATAAGAACGGAACAGAAAACCTTCTTTTACCAATCACTCATTCTATCGCTACCGGCACTAATAACCTCAACATGGTTTTTGCACAATCGAGCGAGGCCGTACATCATCTCTACCTAATTAAATAGAATATAGATGCGTGTACGCTCTCCTATTCATAATCGTTCAAGACTGCGCTGCGGGAGAGGTGGTCAGAAATGGGTGTCGATTCCAGAAACCCCGTAAAATTGGCTAGCGATCCCGATCAAATGGCTCTGTCTTTGCTGCGTCTGGGTTTGCTTCTCCCACCTCTTTCATATAGGCCTCTGCTTCTTGTTCGAGTTGCTAACTGAGATGCTGCTTGCTTCGTTGCATCCACCTCTGCCTCCACTGATGCTGGGTATCGATCCCGATCAAATGGTACTGAATTGCCATCTTTCACCTCTGCTTCTTCCGCTGGTGGGATCGCTATTTATGCTGGTGGATCCGTATAAACTTCACCGGGGACTGGAACCAGATCTGCTGCCGGAAGCTCTTCTGCTTTATCTGGATATGAAACAACTGGCACGGAAGCTGGTTCAATTGTATCATTGACTGGATCAACAGGTTATTCAACTAGATAAATTGGTTCTTAATCTAGAGGTGCTGTCACTAAATGGCAAAAGAGAAGGATCGTAGAGGAATCTGGTGTACCCGAACTTCTTGCCTGCCCCAAATGGTGGTGCTAAAGAGAAGATGGTATCCGCGTATTCACCTGAATAAGGCCCCTTCAAGGTATAGGTGCGGTAACTGGCATTATATATGAGATTATCCAAAGTGACTCTATTTTTTATTAATCGCCCATTATGAACCAACCTCCCTCTTGTGAATTAACGTATGTAACGCATCGTAATTCCTTCGATCTAGCCCAGGTAAGAACATTCTGATGATTCTGTAGAGATAGGGGATCTAGGTATAGGTAGAGGTTCCCGTAGAGGGTTGATATCGAGGTCGAGTAAGAGGGTATAGTTGGAGGGCTGCTATGGTTTCGTCGACCACTGGCTATAAGCTGACGTTCTGGCGATGAGTGACTCTCGGCCGACCTACTGGCACCGATTGTCTCCAGCCCAGTGGAGTATCAAAGGCAAGCGGAGTAGCCAAGCAGGCCTGCCAAGTAGCTCAACCGAGTATCCCCGCTCAGCCAATGACTCCGTTGAATGCATCCCGCCTAACATGGAGAGAGACGTGATGAAAAGGCATGTTTCAATAATAAAAAAAGAATTGACTCAGTTGGAGGTTTTTACTGCCCACCTGTTCTCGATCCACTGTACACAGGAAGTTGTCGTGCCCAGTTATACGTCCCCATATTTCGTGCCCCAGATTACGTGACCACCTGTTTTCTATAACCCATGCCCAGTTCGACGTGACTAGGAGGTTTTGACCACCAGTTGTCAATGAGAGTGAACGGGCTTGCTTGGGTGGGCTGGCACGACCACACGACCATTTGTCTTCACCTTGTATATGCCTACTCACTTTACTTATGTGTTACTCTCTGCTCTTTACCAACCTTTCACTTCGTACCTCACCAAACTTAGTGATTTGACTTAGTTAGGTACACACTTAGATCTGTTGTATTTACTTGATCAGCCTATTTCCCTTTATTTCAGTGTTTCCACACACCCTACCCACCTTAAGAACTAGACCTGCCCTATACCACTTTCATTAATTGCTTAGTGGATACAGCTATGAACCCTTCTCTTATCAGGACCGCGATCACACTACCTTACCCTTCCTGTAGCCCCACCACATAACACCATCACGTAGTACCCCCTTCTTATCCATGCAGTTTTGTTATTAGCTTCTATATACGTTATATTCTTGAATCTTTTTTTAGTTCATTTGTTGACTTACAGCCCGGGCTAGCGCCCGGAATCACTCTTATCTTTACTTTATGGATGAACTCGGCCAGCCAGATACGATTTATGAATGCAGACAGCCAGCATTGCCAGGAAGGATATGGACGCCCACTTGCTCATGTTCGTGCCTGTAACCACCTGTTCTACCAGTCTTTACTTACTGCCTTCACCCTAGGAGATGGAGTAATGCCCAACCCATTGCTGAAGCCAGGAATACGAGGGAGGGTAGCCACTATGAACAACCCCCTACCTTCCCTTGGTTCCACACCACCTCTTGACCTACCTGAATTAATAGACCTGCCCTAAACACTTGCTATTAATCGCTTAGTTGGGTGGGACTGCTATAGAAACTTCTCTTATCAGGAATGGATGGATAGATGGGATCCCTTACCCTTCTATTTACCCCTTTCCACACAACCTCTTTACCCTAGACCTTTCTACCTATACCACTTGGATTCATGAATGCTTAGGGGGTTGTACTATTTCTAATTTCGGGCCGGGATCGGAATGAACCCCCAGATATGATTGATTCATGAAGACAGCATTGCCAGTAGATGCCTTTTCTCACACTTGCTGGATGTTGGATGGACGGGCTTCGATAACCATTGCTTACATCTTCATACTTGGTACGGCACTTAGAACACATTGCTATGAACCTTATCAGCCTATTTGCCTTTACTTAACTGTTACCACCATCAACCCACCTGCTTCACCTATATTTACTGCCTTACCCAATCTTTGTTATTGGAGGACGGGCGGCTTGCTTAGTTAGGCACTTTGAACTGGACTATTTAACCTCTTGATATGCCTACTTTAAGTAATGAATTGAAGTTGGACAACTACCATTGTTGGGTTGGATCGGATTGAAGGGCTGGCTTCACATAAAGCATCACGGGCGTTCGACAACAAACAAACAAACACTTGCTTAATGAATCTTACTTTGTAGGCACTTTTACCTGTCGTATTACCTTTTGCTGGAAAGATTACTGAAGTGTTACCTACAGCAGCTACCAACTTACAACCTAGCGTATTAACAAACCTTTCGAGACCGGCTCAATCAATTACCACCTTAACTTTGACCATTGCACGGGGCGGGGGGCGTTCAAATAGAAGCATCATTTTTGGACGGGCGTTCGAAAACAATTGATGAAAGAATCGTACTTGGGTATCACTATGACTATGCGTTTACCTTATGCCTACTTGCCTTTATTTCATTGTTTCCTACTCTAATCAAACCACCTTTACTCACCTACCTGATACTCACTATACCCTACCTCATGCCCTAACCTATTCAGCCAGGAATCTTCTTAGTAGGTACCACTATTTATTTTCTCGGGGGGACGAGCCTTCACCCGGTCAGCCAGATACCATTGATGAATGAAGACAGAATTGCTAGGATATGCTTGCCTTTCATGTTAGTACCTCTTATCACCACCAACTACCTCTTCTATTTACCCACCGATATTGACTGCCTGCCTCACTTATCCTACTTTGTAATGCCCCCCAAACTTATAGCATTGGATGATCGGATGGAAGGGCTTCACATAGAGCATTGTTTGCCGGCTTCCAACCCGTCTCGTCTCCTGCAAGGTTTTCATTTGGTTCGTCGTCGAGATGGCCGGTCCAAGAAAGGATTCCCGAGGCTTAGATAAGGAGGAACCCACTTGGGTAACTGTTACAAGCCTCGATTTGATCGGTGGGCATCCATCGGCCGATTTGGTTTCTTTCTTTCCTTGGGCATCGGCTGGTGATGGAGAGGCTTCAGCGAATCAGTTTATTCCACTATGCGCCTCCCTCGGAGCGAAAGCAATCCTCCGGGGGACATAAAATATGCTGGCTTTTCAAGTCATTATTCAGAATTGAAGCAATACCAGACTATTTGGGGGATATAGTCATTTTTGTCACCATAGGGGTTGTATCGCAAGGCTATTCAACAACATAGGGGAAGCAGCTAATGGTCAGAGCAACAGACTATCAATTGATTGTAGGCCAGTTTACAAGTTGGGCATCGATGGAATTATCAGATGCTGTGTAATAGACCATGAGAGACTTAGAATCCTATGGGAGATCCATAATGGAGTAGCAGGAGGCCACTGCGGTGGGAAGGACACAACACAAAAAGTACTTCAAATAGGATTGTGGTGGTTTACTTTGTTCAAAGACGTTAAGGAATATGCTAAATCTTGTGACATCTACCAAAGAACAGGATGACCATCCAGAAGGGATGAACTTCCGTTGCACTTGGTGGTCATGCTACAATCGTTTGATAAATGGGTGATGGATTTTATCAGGCCCATCAACCCTGTGAGATATTCAAGAGCCCGATACATCATCACCACTACCGACTACCTTACCAAATGGTCAGAGGCAACACCAACTCAGGATTGCAGCACCAAAACAGTTGCAAGGTTCATCTTCAAGAACATCATATCCAGGTTTGGGTGTCCCAGGAGATTGACAACCGATCAGAGTCAGCACTTGATGAGAAATACAATTCAGGCTCTGATGCAAGATTTTATGGTGCAGCACCACACTAGCAGCCCCTACCATCTGCAAGCTAATGGGACTGTAAAAGCCTTCATGAAAATACTGGAATGAGGATTGACGAAGGTCTATGTCGTAAATCACTATGATTGGGATGAAAGGATACCTGCAGTGCTATGGGAATATTGGATGATGACCAAGAAACTTACAAAACACACTCCCTTCAATTTGGTCTATGGTAGGGAAGCAGTCATGCCAGCATAGTTCCTCGTACCAAGTTTGTTCATTGCGCAAGCAACTAAGATGACAGAGGAATAGTTGGTCCAAAGCTTACTTGCAAAACTGATGGAACTAGAGGAGGACCACTTTTTAGTGTGGTACCACCGGGAGGTCAAGAAATAAAGGCAGAAGGCATGGCATGATCACCATATAAAATACAAGAGCTTCAAGATAGATTACTTGGTACTTATTTACAATAGCAAGTACCTCAAACACCCTGGTAAGTTATAGATGCATTGGTTGGGACCCTTCCTGGTTACGACAATCCAGGATTGAAAAGAAGTAAAGTTGGTGCAACTGGATGGGGAACTTCGAGATGGATGGGTGAATAGAGCCCGCCTGAAACCATTCACTCCTCCTCAAAACTAAGTTGTAATGCTCCTAAAAAGGTCCGGAGGTCTTGCGCTTCTGAGGGAAAGGAGATTTTACAATATTTTTGGTTTTCATTTCTTAGTAAAGTCAATCACTATCAATCCTGTGAATGAGCCAGTCAGTCTAGTCGCATCAGTAGAAGAAGTCTTAACCCCACAGTTAAGAGGTCTTTAGTTTATAGAGTCAAGTTAGAGTTGAGAGTCTTTTAATCAGCTTAAGGTTTCAGTTTTCTTTGAATGGTTCTTGGAGGATAGGCACCACCTTTGTGGTTGGGGGGGGACTTCTCATTTAAAGGTTATCAGGTCCTAGGGTTGTGTCAATAAAATGTTTTCTTTATTGTGCCAAGAAAGAGTCTTTGGGTTACGTCAAGAGAAGGTCTTTGGGTTGTGTCATGATAACACCTACGGGTTGTGCCAAGTCTTTTACTTGTGGCATCGTGCTACCACATTGAGGTCATAAATAGGAAATACTGCAGTCATATCAGAATCCATGGGTCTACAATTAATAACCATGTGCATTTAAGACCCGAACTAAGTAATAAAAGTAGAATTGATGTATATAGGGGTGAAACGGATAAAGTACTAGGGGTCGAGTCAGCAGTCAAGTGGGTTACGTCATGCTGTCATTCAGATTCAGTTAATACCATTATGTGTTTCAATAATTGCAGTAATCTAGCAGTAAATGCAACTGGAGAAGATGTTATTAGTAAAGGATCTGAGTACTTTTCAATATTTTGGGAAATAGATGGTTGCTTTGTGAGTTTATGGAGGATCCCATCACTGTTTGAATTAATAACAACTAAATTTATGTTATATTACTGTTCAATCTATTGAAGCTAACACAAGCATCTTCTAGAGCCATTATGTAGAGTGATCCACGGAAGGAGGAAACATGAGCCTGTGAACTAGTAAGAGTTAGATGATTCGCATGCGCCAAGACGGAGTGACAAAACTTAAATAAAGGAAATTCTTGGAGGATTTCTATTGGTATATATGAGGAGGGGGCTAGAGATAGAAGATATGGGCAAAGTCAATATTAGAGTAATCCAAAAAGAAAAGAGGCAGTGCCCGCTGAGCCCATGGACCCCTGAATTCTACAAAGTGAGGAGTTTAGAAGGAAACTAGAATAGACGCCCATTGTGGAGTATGACTTTCTCAATGCTGGACAGTTCCCAGAACTTTCTCCTGCATACTATTTGCATGAAGTTCAGCTCAGCAATAGAGACATGAGGGAGGAAGTTATTTCTTAAGTGTAGCCACTCCAGACTCATCACTTCTAAATATGTTTCGAGTTCTTACCTTTGGCACATCAACACCAGTTCAGAAATGCATAAAGTTCCTGTTGAGCAGAATACATCAAGGCAAGCAATGGTTGGATAAACCATACCTGTTTTCTCTAGAAATTGTATGAGACCTCATTGGATTCTCAATGGATGGCTAGAAAGTAAGCACAACAGCAACACAAACAGGCAAAGAAAGTAGGATAAAAATACCTTTAAACGTGTTACAGAATGTGTAGAGGCAACAAGGGGGTTTATATTGTCTTTATTAATTCAGTTCTTGTGAGAATGGCAGCAAGGATAGTAGAGTTCCAGACAACACTGAGGGGCCCTCTAGTGGTACATAAAGTTCATGCATTGTCCACAGAATGGGGTTGCGCCTACTTTAGATACAGTAAAGTAGCAGTTTGTTACTGAGTTCCAGCAGCCCAAGTATTAAAAATAGAGTATCGCGGAGCTCAAGGAGATCTGACAAATCATGGGTGAGATTGCATGGGAGTACATGCAATGATTCAGGGAGCTGATGAGCCATCTTACCTTCTAGATCCATGATACTCAACATAAAGAGTGGTTCATTGGGGGGTTGCTCCCCTTAATGAGAACCCCACTAATGCATCAAAATATCTCCTCACCCTGAGAGGTGTTGGAGCAAGCCATGTGGATAGAGTCAATGGTGGGTTACCTGGGCAATATGAAGGTGGTAGTGGCAGGTGCGAGCCTGTCAATTAGTTAGTTTCAAAATCGGATTGTGTCTTTGCAAGAGTAGACCATGGAGTTGATGAAGGCCAAGGTGGGAAGAGAAAAGGTCTGGTGCACCACCTTGAAAACTGAGGGACATGTATCCATAGAATGCCTACTGCTACGCGGAGGAGTAGCCAGGGGTACCCCTATGGGGCCTCCACTCGTAAGACCCACCAAAGGCATCTCGTAAGTCCCTCCTGCCACACCATTGTCGTTCCAGCATGAAACACCCTTACAAAACACAGCACCTTTCCAGACAAGAGAAAACTGCAGATCGGGTGACAGGAATGCATCTGACTAATTTATAAAACCGTCTAAATAGCTTTTCTAGCACGTTTTATCGCTACTTCCATTCAACCTTCGACTCGTCCATCACACGCCGCTCTTGCTCTGGCTTCTCAAATAAGAAAATGGAATGAGATTTAAGTCCCCATCTGAGTCTACCTCATCTGAGTCTGCCTCATCTGAGTCTACCTCACCTAAGTCTTCTGCCTAAGTCTGTCTCGCCCGGCCTAACCTCACCCTCCAAGCTTCTTCACTTTGAAGTGCCTATCGGAAGAACATGTTTCATAGATAAACCAACCAATAAGGAAAGAGAGAGGAGGTCTGTCTGTCCCACCTCTGGTCCCACGCCTTACCTCTCTCTGGTCTCACCCTCCTTGGGTCAGTACGTTTTCACGTTATAAGTGCTGCCTGCTCTCAATAAATGTTTCAAAAGCAAGTCAAAAAGTATGTCTCTGTCTCATGCGCCCCATCTCTGAGTATCGCCCTCCTTCCTGGTCGTCTCTCCCGATCTGACCTCAACCTCCACCAAGCTTCCTAACGTTTGAATACGCTTCAAGAGCATCAATGCCTACCCTGGTTACGCCCCCTTTTAAGCGAATAAGAAAATAATTACTGTTGTAATTATTCTAACCCCTACCTTTTTACCTGACCCCAGAGCTGCTGTCTCTTATCACGAATGACGTATATATGATTGATCACGAACAACTATAAGAAGATATGCGTGTGGTAACTATACTCATCTGAATAAGGAAGGCTTAAAGCGGGTGACTGACCAACTGGTTAACCAGCCATTGAGGGTACAGCGAGTCCTTCTCTTACGTACGCTTATGAAGAAAGCAGGGAGGGTGGGAAAGCACAATAGATCCTTACCTTAGCTTACGAAGGAAGATAGGTGGGTGCGATTGGTTCCGTTCTTCAACCAGCCAACATTGAGGGTAAAAACGAGTTCTATTACGCTCTTACTTTTATGAAGAAAGAAGGGTAAGCGAAATAGATCTTGACTTAAATGAATAAAGCTGCCTTCATAAAGAAAGACAGCTGGATTTAGTTCCACAGCAACACTCGATTCGTCACAGTCGATTTGTCCAACTGCCGAAATCAAGTGCTCAAATCTAGGGTGAAAAGACCTCTCTCTCTTTGATTTAACTCATTTAGTCACTTTGCTCTGTTCATACCCCAAACCTTGGTCTGCGCCTCTTTCTTCTTTTCTGAGTAAATCCATAGGGGAAAACCCTGAAATCCATAGTAGCTGACGATTATGTGCCAAAAGACTTTGAGAGAAAGGGGCCGCTCGCCTCCTAGTTGTTCTGGATCGAGAGACCAGTTGGCTCTTCCTGCGGCCAGGCATAAATTAGTAAGTACTTTCCTCCAATCTTCTTAAACCCGAAAGGCTGGGCTGACTTCATCGCCCGGTCAGTCCTCGAACCTTGATTCATCTAGTTTTATCAGTCACAGGTTGGAAATCGGCTTTAAGCGAAAATCCCGGCCTTTCTAAATGATTCTACTTTAAATGTCCCTCGTTAGATCCCCTTTTCTTTTCCGAACTACTTCCTTCTCCTAATTTCCCTTTTTACATTCGATTACATCCGGTCGCATCACATAAAGTATTTATTCCCATTTTATTTTATAAGATCCTTCAAATGTTCCCCCCGGAACTGCACTAAATAGGGGCCCCTTAGGGATTTTTCACCTCCCTCATTAACTCCAACACTTTATTGAAGAATGGGCTGTTTCGCCCCTGGGCAAAGACTTCGGTATGTAAGTCCAGGAGCTGCTTCCAAGAAGTCCCATCATTTTGGGATACTTCCCGGATTGCCCAGGACCAGCGTTGCGGTGCTTCAGCAGGAAATTCGTTCGCGAGCCCCCTTATCTCCTTTATTAGAGCCCGCCTTATTTCCGTACAAAGTGCTTTGTCCCTGTTGTTCCCCTGCGCCCCCACTCCCACTTGGCCCCCCCTCCATTAGTGAGATGGAAGGACGACCGAAAATCTCACTGCACTGAGCGTCAGTCACCTTAAGCGGATGGAAAGACAGAGTCAGATCCAGATCGTGATCGATACCTAACCTTAGACCCTACTTACCTTTTTTCACCCACCGCCCTCCTTTTCATCTCCATTTCGCTTGATCGCCTTGTACTGAATACGGTAGAGCGTGGAGCCCATACCTTAGCTTAGATCGATCCCATTCCCTATGATCCCTTATCGCGTTGAGCCTTGAGCCCATACCGATTGAGTAGAGCATTGAGCACTGATCTCGAGTGAACTGAACCGATGCCAAGGGAACTGATCCCCTGTCAACTTCGAAACCAGTATAGTATCCAAAACTTTTGGACGTGTCCTGCCCTAAGAAAAGGTTCCCTCCCAAATAAAAGGAAAGGTTTACCTGAAAGCCCTCGCCTTGAGGCGGAATCCCCGGCAAAAGGAAGTATCGGAATGGAGGAATGGGTCTGAATCCATGGCTCATATGTTTGGTTGTTTGGCCAATGGCCCCAATGCGTAAGCAGGGGATAAAGCAAGAAAGTCAGAAAAGGGGAGAGGGTGAGAACCCTGGAGATAGAGTCATCGTACTGCAAGGACAACTGGTCTCAAGGGTGGGAACACTATTGGTTATCGAAAGAAAGGAAGTTCGTTAGACCCTCTCCGGTTTGCAGTCATTTGCCTAGGGCCGACCCCACTAAAAGGTGGAGCATTTCAAGCTTTAAATCAGGAAGCAGCTCGTCGTGATCGGAGGAAGTTTCATGCTTTTACCCCTATTCGGGGTTTGGCCAAGCTGCTCTATCTAGTTATCCTAATGGATTGGTTGGTTACTCGCTAAGCTAAAAAGCTTGAGTTTATATTCCGTAGATAAGGAGACAGATGGCCTTCGCCTCTCATAACTGGCAGGCAGGAAAGTCACTCTGAAGACTGCTCGTTAGCTTTATTTCTTGCTGTTTTTGTGGATTCTCACCCAGCCAGGTATATTGATAGCCCAGCTGCAGTGAAAGTGAGAATGATAGGGAGAATTGTAAAGGAAGCTTTCAATGTATTTAAGGTCCTGGTATTTCAACTCCATCAAAAAGAGCAAAGGCAGCTAAGTCTGATCGGTAATCAAGAAAGACATTTGGAAATGAAGATAGAGGTCGACCCCACCTGCTTGCTGGATTAAGTGGAATCTATGCATTTGTCTATCCACTTGGGGCTTTAGACCCTGGCACGAACGAGGATCCAGCTAACCGACGGGTAGGAAGGAACTCTCAATGCTACGGCTTCCCTTCTCAATGCTGCATCCGACCGAACCGCAGGGGCTGCATTGGATCATTGATATTATCTATGTAATATGATGTGAGTTGACAATGTTTTCATTGGATCTCCAGCTCGCAGAGCAGCTTGACCAACTCCTCGACTTGACGTAGCTATCTTTCTATGGCTAAGGGCTGTTAAGACTTCCTTCCTTCCTTTTAGCCTTCCTCCACTCCGGGTCTTAAGAGTCCTCTATGGGGGTATCGACCCACCCAATCTATCACATCCAAAGCAACCTCTCGTAGCTGCACTCACCCGGGTTATTCTCTTTGGATGCAGGAGTGAAGCCAGCTTTGGCAGTGACCAACGTCGGGTCGAAATGGAGAGGGAAAATAATAAAATAGCGCGATTCCGCATCTGACTTTCTCTCTTATTCTTATAGTCTCCAAAACCGGCAGGCAAAACGTCAACGCCATTGAAAGGAGTAGATTTGGCCAGGTATCGACCCATGGCTGGGGTCATTATGGAGCAGTAGAGTGATAATGTAGGTTCCGCCCGGAGAATCGAAGTGACCAAACAACTATCGGAGCGGAAAGCCACCTTTCATTGTCCCTTCTCCCACTATTGTTTCTCGATTTAAATTGCCGTTAAGTCATAGCCCCGCCCGTAAGGAGATACGTACCTTTTGTCAGCTCGAGTGCTTTTGCTCCAATTAAAGGACCTGTTCTGGGTACTCGTTGAGCCTTTGAACCCTTCGAGTCGATCCGAACATGTGCGTGCGCCTTGTGTTAATACGTATATAATAAACGGATAATCTCCACCTTTTATATCAGCTTTTATTGGGCTCGTCTTGTTGTTCCGATCAATGCCTTTCATCGCATTGCTTTCTCCGGCACTGGGAGCTGCATTGCTCGGAAAGAAATCAATCGCGAGGTGCCGAACCGACATGCATGCGTTAATTCTAAACCCAACTGAGGGATCCATTGGTGCATCTGGGCCGGGTGAGAGGAATAAGGGCAACTCGGGCTATCCCTGCCAATTAGGTGATGCAGTTCAGTTCCGTTCTAAACCGTTCATAACCCAGCAGTTCATCCATTCATAACCCTGAGCCCTCACCCTATCGAATCAATTCTATGGGTACTTAAAGAAACTAGGGACCTAAGGAAGAAAAGAAGGAGGCTCCATCGAAGAAACCATGAGGCTCTCAAGGGCGAGGCCCAAGCCGGACCCACTACACTCGCTATTCAGGGCTACACTGAAGAGTAAGTATGGGGCTACACTGAAGAGATGGTGTGTTTCTCTCTCCTCGCTAGAATGGTGTATCTCTCTCCTACTCCTGGAAAGGAAGTGTGGGGTGGACTGCTTAGACTCCATTCCCATGATTATGAGCCAAGGTGTAGCGTGGTTTTGACTCTCATAGATTAGTTAGGAATGACGGTGCAACAAAGTAAGTGTTCATATTGCCCAGCTAGTTTCCCTAGAAGTTTGACGATAGACCAAGGCAAGCATTTCATGAGCGTGACAATTAAGAATATCACCCAAGAGTTTATGGTCCAACACCACACTAGCAGTCCTTATCACCCGCAAGTCAACGGTACAGTCGAAGCTTTCAACAAGATTCTGGAATGAGGGCTGGCGAAGGTCTGCACTGTTGGTCGCAACGACTGGGATGAAAGGATTCCAGTGGTCCTATGGGCATACCAGACTACCCCCAAGAAACGGACCAAGTTTACCCCATGGAACTTTGTATATGGAAGGGAAGCAGTGGTCCTAGCAGAGTTCCTGATACCCAGATTGTTAGCCGCACAGGCCACCAGGATGTCTGAAGAAGAGTTGTGACAAGACCATCTGGATGAGTTGATGGCATTAGACGAGCACAGGTTCCTGGAAAGGCATCAACAAGAGGTTTAGAAGTAATGACAGAAGGAGTGGCATGACCAACATATCAAGAGAAAACAGTTCGAGAAGGGTGACTTGGTTTTTTATATGATAGCAAGTACCAGACGCACCCAGGGAAGCTCAGGATGCACTGGCTTGGGCCGTTCATGGTTGCTGAGATCAGGGAAACAGGAGCTGTCTGGTTGGCCCAAATGGATGGGACTCTAAGATAAGGATGGGTGAATGGCGCCCGCCTTAAACCTTTCACTTCTCCATCTGCTTAAGGTAACCTGCTTCAGTGACTAGAAGCTTTGTATATGACTTTCTTTTTCTCAGTTAGTTGAGTCAATAAAGTCTAGTCCCGTGACTGAGTTAGGCTTGTGTCATGTCGTTTTAAGTAGAGTAAATAAAGGCTCAGCATTGAGACTGAGTTAGGTCATTGTCATTTGTGGCCTCTGTAAAGTAAACTCCCGTCGCATCAGCTCAGCCCTGTGGTTGAGCCCAGAAGTCAAATAAGTACATCCAACCTCCTCAAGAGTATTCCAATTATCCACCACTGGCGTAACCTTTGTGGTCAGGGAGGGGACCTAGTACTGCAACACAGGTCAGAATTCAAGTTAGAGTTTAGATTCTTAGAGTCTGACACGCGATTGCACCCCTCAGAGTCACTGTTGCATCAAGGGGGAAAAGCTGCCTTCCCTCTATAAATACATTGCTTCACACCGGTAATGCGATGGCCAACAGCGATAGTCCAACTGCGATGCTTTTACCGAGTAGATTTGAGCTTTTCTGTTCATACAACTGCGAGGGTCCAACTGCGGTGGTTTCTTAGAGGATGCGCAAGCACGCTCAAGGGTGTTAACGCTCACTCATCATATGGGTGAGTGAGTTTTCACTTATATATGTAATTACGCTCTCCTCTCCCTCATATAGATCAATACCGAGTCGGTTGAGTTATAATTAATGAGTGAGTAAGTCGAGCGAGGGAGTTCTGGGAAGTCGAGGGACACTCGATCGACGTCAGGCTTATCATTTAATTTATGCGATATTACGTAATAGACGACGGCTCCTTTCTATGCTATGCTGAACTATCTATCAATCAATGGGTTTTGAGAGGTCATTTATGCGTGCGAGGGAGAGCGCCATTCATAGGAAACTTTGGGCAATCCCGCTTAGGGCCGTCCCGCTTAGGGCCTTTACCCGACTGGGGCTTTGACCCAACCTACCTATTGGGCATGCATGAAATGCCGCCCCCTGCAGGCAGATTGGTTATGCGCTCTATTGAGAACACACTCCTATTGATTGAGGTTGAACCGTTCCTTGAGGCCAATTAATTAATTCCGGATGGCCCTCTCATTTAATAGTCTCATGGGGCTCGATCAATGAGTAATCTTTCAATTCCATTCATGGGTAATCATTATGTGCTTTATTTAAGGCTAAAGATGTGCTTTATTCTTACCATTTCCCTCGCTCGACCTACCCGCTAGGGAGACTAGGTAAGCGAGCGCTCGACCTCCGGGAAGTTAGCCGTTAGCCTTTAAGGAAGGAGGCCCTTGGTTAGGGGGAGCTCACCCTTTAGTATTTATTTCCCCTTTAGGCCTATTGATTGAAGTATTTATTTCCCCTTTAGGCCTATTGATTGAAAGGCCTATTGATCAGATTTATTACGTATATATATATATACATGTAACTGATTCATGTGGGGCGCTGTTGGTACCTCTCTGCCCATCCGTCTGTTTTTCCTTCCAATCCGGTATCATAGCGCCCCTCCTCCTCTAGAGTGAGAATAGAGAAGGTGGTGTTTTCTCTTTATACTATCTGTGGGTGGATAGTTACCGACATGATACTTCTATTTTTTCCCCTACGGCTTAGAGACTAGAGCTTTCCAGCCAAAGAAAGAGCATAAGCCCCCTATTTCTTTCTTCCTGCCCCTCAAAGCCTTACAAAGAGATGAGATCCTTCGTAGAGACTTGGGAAAGACTTCATTTCAGTTCAGGAGTTGTGTCTTCTCTTTATGCTATCTCACCGAAAAGTAAGGACCTTACTTTGTAACTCTGAATAAACGCAGTATGTCTTTCTTTTCAGTAATGACTCACGGTAGCAAGAGATTAAAGATAAGAACTCCTTAATCTATTTCGAAGAGAAGTGTTGCTTCCTTCCTTATTTAGAGATAGATAGGATAATGAAATGACTCGTATCATTCCCATATAAAAAAACAGAATCAAGTAGAGAAAATCAAGAGCATATAACTCAGGGACTCTTCGAGCTCAGACCATATATATGTCCCCTGGTTCAAATTAGAGGGTCAGAACCTTACTGGCAAGCAGGCTGGGTTGACCCAGCCAGGACCTGAACCTTTCAGGCCCAGAATCAAAGTGGGCTTGCCAGCCGGTAGAGAGGGAGGGTTGGATCGCGTTTGCCTTAGGGAGCATCATCATGCACCGACGCATAACGATCGTGGGCTAAACGCTCTATAGAGGGATTAGAACATACATATTCCACTCAAACTCTTACCACGGGATAAAGCCCCTGACTCTTACCCCTTACCTAAACAAGAGATATTAATACATTCGAAAGGTATGAATAATTCCAACCTCATTTCGAAGGGAGGGAGAGGCGATGGTGGCTGTTAGAGAGTAGAAGTAGTTCTTACCTCATTGAAGAAGGAAAAGGGTTAGTGCTTTCCTGATTCCTTAGGGGATAGGTCCTACCTCATTGAAGGAAGGAGAATAACTAATAGTGCTTGCCCAGTTTAAAAGGTATGGATTCTCCCTTACCCCATGAAAGAGGGAAGAAGGACTAGTGCTTGCCCCAATTAAAGGTATAGATTAGGGTACAGATTGCCCCTACCTAATGAGAAGAGGGAGTAGTGCCTGCCCTATTTAAGAGTCTCAACTATTCCCTGCCTCGTTTGAAAGAGTTCAAAGTGGTGGTGCTTGCCCCGTTTCAAAGGAAAGGGGGGGTGGTTCCTACCTCATAAAAGAGGGATGAAGGCGGTTAGAAGGGTAAGATTATAGTCCCAACCTCATTGAACGGAGAAGAGAGATTAATAGTGGTACTTGCCCTAGATTAAGAAGGAAAGGGTATGAGTAGTCCCCAATCTCATTGAAAGGAAGAAAGGAGACTAACTAACTAACTAACTAACTAACTAATAATACTTGCCCCAGTAAAAAAGGATATAGAGGGTGTAAGTGGTCCCCAACCTCACGAGAGGATAGGTAATAATAGTGCTTGCCGTCAATTGAAAGGAAGGAGTATGAATAGTTCCTTGCCTCATCGGACGGAGAAGATAATAATAATAGGCGAATATAATAATACTTATACTAGCCGCCGGTTGAGAGGAGGGAGTCTAATAGTTCCTACCTCATAAATAGGGTAATAATAATAGTACTTGCCCTACGGGTGTAATTAGTTCCTTACCTCACCGAAAAGAGGTGAGAATAGTGAAGTAGGCGAGGAGAATAATACTTATACTTGCCCCAGTTAAGAAAAAGGGTATAACTAGTTCCTTACCTCCTAAAGAATCTATTTGATTAGACGAGAATCCAGCTGTGTATGATAAATTGTCAATGTTGGCTATAGCCTGACCTTGTGACTAGGGACTATGACTAGGGACTCTCAGCGATGACAACTGGGTATCAACAAGGACTTCTATTCAACGACTAACGACTATCAGCAGCACTTCCTAGAGCTTCATTCATGCACCACCGACTAGAGCTTCATGCTTACTGAGTATAGGTTAAAGCAATGAGACTGTAACAAGCAGCACTGACTCGAGTATCCAATGTTACTAGACTTCATGGTGCACCTTCACCTTCTAGTCATATGGCCAACGGGTTACTAAGAGAAGGGACTACTCTGACTCCTGGATCTACTAGGGCTATGAGTGTCACTGACCTTCCTGGCAATCCGTGTGTATATGCGTTATGTGTCCTCTACGTGTAACCTAAATATGTAACCTACCTCACCTCAATGTGTAACTTCCAACGTGTAACCTTCATCGTGTAACCTAACCTCATCGTGTCATCATCATCCATTGTGTCATCATCGTGTCTGTGGGAACCGCTCTCATCGGAAGACTAATCAGTCCCCTTTGGCCGCTCCTTCCGGCCAGCATCATCATCAGACCAATCCAATCTGTTTAACTCAATGGATCTGCTCGTAAGTAACAACCATGTCTTCTCACTGTCTTCCGGTGGGGAATGAGTGTCTCCCGGGTATTGTCAACTAACTGGTAAATTGCATCTCCTGGGAATGAATGATTGACTCTTGGCTCGACTCTTGGCATTGATTTAAAAAAACCTTTCATTGACGCTGGACATGTAATACCGGCATCTAGTGGATCGCCACCTATCTGAATAGAGTACCAGCATAAACACCAGAAATTGAGTGTTAGCGTAGAGTAGCAGCACCAAGTAGCAGCATCTACTACCGGCATCGCCACCTGCCTGGGATCAACTTCTGGATGACTACTGGGGGATATCGAAAACTGGTAGGAATTAAATATGGGGCACATACTATGGGGCACGGATAACATGGCACTAACAACCTCCCACGGATTAGAGTTTCATGCACTAGTAGATTTCATGCACGAAGTATAGATTCACTGAGTATAGCTTAGATTAGTAGAGGTATCATGGAGTCAAGGTTTACTACATTGAGAAGAGTTGTAGCACTGACTGGAGCATCTAGGCACTGACGGAATCAAGCCCAGCCAAGTAGCGTACCGGTGTAACGAGAGGTCAGGCTATACGAGAAGGAACAATCTGTAACGATGAAACGAGAGGTTCGAAGAGAAGGAACAAGTATCCGTACCGGTAAGGCAGGGTTGGAAGAGAAAAAGCCGTACCGGTAAGCGATAGGGAGGGGTAGAAGAGGAACGTGAGAACCGTTCCGTTCAGTTCAGTGACTAGATCTAAGCCGATGAGGAACGTTATAACCGTTCCGTTCCATTCAGTGCAGTGACTAGATCTAAGCCGATGAGGAACAAGGATTCGTTCCGAGCAGTGCAACCGGGTAGGTCCAATCCTCTTCCGATGATACGATACCTCTTCCGATCTGAACTCTGACGAGAACTCTTCCGATACGATCCAATCCTCTACCGGTTATTCCTTCCTCATGTGGTTGATTCCTTCCTCTTCGACGCCCTCCATTCGTTATGAGACCTATTTGATACTCACTCACTGCTCAATCCCGAAGGGGACTCAAGGTTGAATGCTCCACCCACTCCTACCAGTCTCATGCAATTGTTCGATGGCTCAATCTAATCTTTCCACGTACTCATTCTTTCAACGTACCCAATTGGTATGTGACTATTTGAGAACTGCGATATCACTAACCTCACCCCCCCGGTAGGGCACTCATGGGTCAGTCTGTAATTGAACTTTCTTTTATTGATCTCCTCTGGTAGGTAGGTTAGAGCAAACCAGGGTATCTATCTATCCCAATTGCCCTTGGTCTTAAGCGATAAGATCTAGTTGGGGTTGGTCCAGCCCTGCTGGGCTGATGGTATGCCATTGCAAGCGATAACGCAATAATCAATCATTAGATTGCTTGAGTCAAGCAGCGATCAAGAATCCAAGCACTCTTTCTTCGAATCGATTCAATTTCACCGTGTCTTGGCCATTGGCCAAGGTCTTCAAGCGCTAACGATCAAGTTGGATTTGGTAGAGTAACATGCCGTGCGCTGATGGGATGCTTGTGGGGAAAAGTGATATGGATCACCCACAAGAAGCAATCCCGACTCATTCATTTTCACCGGGGTATTATGTTAATTCCTCTTTTTTTTTTTCCAATCGAATCGATCCAATGGAACCTTCGGCCCTTGCCCTTTGTAGACGCGAAGCGATAACAGCAATTCCGGCATGATCAACCAAACCACCAAGGTCATAGAGTGTACTGGTGGCTATCCGAGGTCCTAATGCTGGATGTTTACGCCCAACCTCCCCCACCTCTTTCTTCCCCGTAGGGCACTCATGGATCGGTATGATAACTTCATATCCTCTCGTGTTATGTGGGCATTAGATCAATCAAACGCGGGTGTATCTAGCAATCATCCATGGGTCTTTGTTTATTATTCCATCCCCTGTGGAATCAAAGCAGGTATCTACCAGTATAAATCACCTGGAAAGCGAAGCGATCAATGCCTGAAGGCAATCAGTTGCGGACCCTCATGGGCTTTGATGTAGCGTAACCTGATGGGATGTTTTTTGGGGGGCAAGCGACAGCGATCACCCATGCACCAAAGGAGGCAGGCGGTCTTGCTCAAGCACGCACCAAACCAAAGCAAGCACCCGGCGCAGCCCGCCTTTGCAGACACACTTACTTCTGTTGACTTATCCGGGCCCAGCAGCGGCTAAAGAAACAAGCAGATAAGCCTGTTGTCTTCTCTTTATTGTGCACCTCAAAGCATGATACGGTCGTTCGTTGGCTGTTGTAATTCATCTGTTGTTGAACCGTCCATCTAACAACCTAACACTTGGTTTTTTGCCCACCAGACTGCCCACCCACTTTGGGAGGAAACAAGAACTAATTATGAAACAAAGAGCCTAATTGTTGACCTGTGTTCTACTCACCTAACCTCAACTAAGTTGGGCTGTGGAGTATAGGTAGAAGACAAGTACTAAGCACGCTTGGCAAAATCTGGTTATATGAGGTAAACGCTCTAAAAGGGTATTATTTATATAGAATAAAATCAAGTTTAAGCGGCCGATGATGAATTAATCAGACATCCTAAAAGAGCAATTTTGAATAATCAAACGATGGCGGCCCGATGGTCGAGCGGATTCGTACCTCATCCCCTCCGGGCTTTCCCTCTCCCTCCTACCTCGGGCTTCGTGCCCTCTCCCGATGGTCGAGCGGATTCGTACCTCATCCCCTCCGGGCCCTCTTCCTTTTGTCGAGTCCCTCCGGGTCCAAGAATGAGGAAGTTTTTCAAATCTGTAGTAAACGAAACTTGTAACCTTAGCCGATCCTAGCTAGTATGCCAGGTGCGGGGCGTATAATTGATCTGTAGCTATCATTCTAACCTCATGGTTCAATCGGTAGCGATCAAGCACCACCAAGTATAGGCAAGCAGCCCACCTTAGATACAACACTTCCTCTGTTGATCCCGGCACAAGCATATTAAGAAACCGACAAGCAGATACCTTTCCTATCTTGGTTCACCTTTCATCATCATCCGTCCGTAGTCTCGCGCCACCTAATAATTACACTCACTACTACGTGGGCTGTTGTCCATCTGTTGTAGCTGTTGCTGTAACTGTATTTGTTTCCGTAGCCTAGCCCACCCCCGGCAATAAGATCTATGGTTATTCCTCCTGAAGGCGTGAAAGGTAAAGTAGGATTATTTTCTGCATAATGTGTAAGATGCTTATATTGCCTGTATGCCATATCTGTCAAACGTCCGAGGTATAGGGTAAACCCAACCAAGTTAGGTCACAAACGAAGACGAGCTCACCCCTAGGTCGGCTAATCACCAGGGGTGAAGCAGCGTAGTACTGAAGTATTGACCGGCTCGGGCTATCCCACCCAAGTGTATTTCCTTCTCCCTCGTCAGTAACCATGAGAAAACAACAACACAGGAGACTCTATTTCTTATCTTATTTTCTTTGGACGGACACATTATTGCCCTTTCTCTTGGAATTGAGAGTGCACAGGATAGCAGATGTTGTTGTTGGACCGCCTCACCTCCAATACATGCTGTTGTCCGTTCTTCTCTTTTTAAAAGAATGGAGACACCTTTCGAACTCGCACTACATAATGGAGTCCCGGCACTACAGCAGCTCCGGCTAAGCACAGAGAGTAGAGTAGAGAGAGAGCAAGGAGTTAGCTTCTGAAACTCAAGCTAAGCACCACTAGAGAGAAGAGATAGAGTGAATTCTCTTAGACCAACTAGGCACTATCATTATTGATGAACAAGAAAGAATCTCCATTTTCTTGCCCCGATGAACCATCCTGGAGACGCTTGACTAGCAATTAAGCCCTTTCTAATCATCCCAATGAAACAAAATCTTTCAAACCGACGAGGAGACCTATTCGCCTTGATGACTGGTTAGCGGAAGGACCATCAGACACACAAACTTTAAGGTATGTACCCGCACACACCTTTTGGAAGTTTGGTATAGGCTTCTATTTCAAGCATTACCCTTATTGGAAAATAATTACACTTTCCCCTAGATAGTTACCCTTAGTTAATGCAACCCTAATAAAAAAAAGCGGAGCCCGCGCTAACAACTTCTACATTTTCACTAACAAATCCTGTTGAAGCTTCACACTTGGGTTTAAGCCTTCGTTCCCCACCAATTGTGTCAGAGCCTTCTCACACAGGATGAACCTTTATTTCTTCTCTTCCGGCTCTACTTGTTCCAGCTCTACTGTTTCTTTTAATGGGTGGAGAAGGAGAAGGAGTTAGGGGAATGAGGAGCGCCTACCTACAACAACCTCACACTTCTTCCTCCTTTCTCTTTTTGGTTAAGTAAACAACATAAGGGCACAACCTATAGCAGCTAGCTTATTTGCTGGAGCTCTTAGAAGGAGTTCTTATTTCTTGCTTTTTCAATGGCATAAAAGTGATGCACATTATTCAACAGCTTTCAAGGCTTTCTCTTTAGCATATTAAAGAGCCCTTGTTCTTCCATGAGTTGAAATAATTTGAGCCCTGTTGATTTAAAGAAAAAAGAAAGATACCCGGTTATCAAATATGCCCTGTCAAATTGGTTGGAGCCTTGTTCAAATATATATTGGAGGAGTCTAATCACTAATCCCACAGGAGCTACTCAAGGGAGCTACAGGTCACAGGAGCCTAATCTACAGGGAAGCGGACTAATCACACAGCTACACAAATAAAAGAGCTAATCGAAGGGGACTAATCACAGGGAAGAAGCCTAATAAACAGATACACATAGAGAACGTTGAGGAGTATTCATTGAGCTACAACGTTGAGGAGTATTCATTGAAGCTACTCATAAAGCTACACATAGAGCTACTCGCAGGGGACTAATCAAGGGGGAAAGCTGTGTCGATCCAACCAAGACTGGTGGTTGCTGTAGGTCCTCCAACTTAAAGTAATAGTAGGCTTCTAAAGTTCATACGAATGCTCTGAGTGCCTCCCCACAAGGCATTCTTTCAGCAAGTGGTTAAGCCCAGCCCGTGCGCTCTGTCGAACGCTTGTGCAATGCTCAAAGTTTTGGGGATACCAAAGTAGGAGGTAAGTTAGGTATGGAATAGAGGTGGGTAAATAGAACAGGTGAATTGCTGTAGTTCACACTGAAGTAATCCTTCCTGGAAAAAGGTAATACTAGACTTCAAGGTCTAAATGCCAACCCCCACCGACCGATAGAATCTAAGTAGTCTGGCTGCTTTCCTTTCTTCCATAAAATAGAGCAGTGCCCACGCACCCAAAGCAAGCCTCATCCAAAGCTCTAAGTTAAAGTCAGCCGGTCTAGGTGGTAAAAAGGGGAAAGGTGGTTTTTCATCTGATCCCGAGTCTATAGCCGTACCTCCTAAGCGCTTCATTCATCAAGTGATACAGGTCTAGTTCTTAAGGTGGACGGGTAGTTAGGAAACACTTCAGTAATAGGTAAGGCAGAGGGTTCATAGACTTATGTGAATGCTATACACCCGGGCGGGTTACCAGACTTTACTTTACGCCTTCACCCTACCGTTTATGGAGTGCTGTCCCTTTCCAACCAGACTCCAACAACCCTACTTTGTGAATGGAGTCCTGCCTGCCCTTACCCAACAACACTGACTTCAGCCAGGAATAGGAAGGAATCGGGGATACAGCACTAGGATATTGACTCTTTAACCTACCTTATTCTTCACGTATCAACTTCTAGGTATCACATATTACCTTCTGGTTCGGCCGAGCCTTTATGATACGATTCAGGAATTCGAACCAACTCCATTCTAGGAATAGACAGAAGACCTACCCGCCTTGAGTTTAATGCCTGCTACCTACCCACCCGAATCACTAGAACTGTTCTATCTATACCACTTGCTTCATGAATATGCTTAGCTTAGTAGCTACTGCACTATCGTGCCTCTTATTGGGCCGGGATGAACAACTCCCAGATACGCATTATTTTCTTGAAACAGCAGGAACGCCAGTTATGCTGCTTACTTGCCTGAACTTCAGTGTTTACCTTACCAGCCACCTGGACCTTTTACCAAACCTGTAACGGCTCCACAGACCTTAACTTTGAGATTGAAAGGGAGGGATGGAGGACTTGCTTGGGTGGGCAGACCCGTCATATTACCTTTTGAAGCCTACTTTATTTCTTTATGTTGAACAGGTTGGGTTGGATCCTCAGAACTGCCTTCTTGAATTGAGTGAGAAACTACTCCCAGCGGAGCAGAGATTGGGACTGCTTGGATTTCTTCAATACTGCCTCACGAAACTTGGTGATTGGACAGACGGGCTTGCCTTTTAGGCACTTTTACCATTGGGGGGGGATGGGATGAACAACAACTTGAAAAGCCTACTTGATTAATGCAAGTGGGCAGCAAGCACAGGAAGGAACAACCGTAGGGTGGGATCGTCAGAACTTCCCCTTCTTGGATTTAGGAACTACAGCCAGACCCCGGAGATTTGATGGATGGAATAACCTGACATGTATTCAATCAGATATTTGGATAAATAAAAAATATAGTTCTCGACCCCGCAAAAGTTTTATTTATCAAAACACGCATTTTATAAGGACCGGAGGCGCTCTCCTGAGGTACGAGGGTGAGGTTTTTGGGATTGACGGACCGGCATGGCTTTTATATCTTGCTTGAGGGCAGGGCATGGCATGGACTTTGTTGAATAGGTTTTTACCTCATCCGTCCTCAACGAACTTCACCACATGTACTGATTGGAGGAAGGACCAGGTTAAACCTACTGGAAGACAGATAGTCAGTGGGACAGGAACAGTCGTGGGAACAGCCAGCTAGCCCTGTTGGATTGAATAAAGCCAGAATACACATTGAAATGTTACAGGTTTTGGTGGGAACTACTAGCATGGGAACTACTAGCATTGGTATTACCTTTTGAAATCTACAAGAAAACTTTCAGTCGGACAGACAGCTACTATCAACAGTCTTTGATCGGTGGGTGGATCTTTTCACTGCTTGGATTTACTCCTTACTCTTAATATCTTGCACGCTTGGGTCGGCAGAACATTGCTATTCAATTTCCTCAGCCTACCTTGCTTTACTTAAGTGTTTCCACCAACCAGGTCATATGGGAGGGAGGGATCTTCTCTATGAGCCTTAACTGTTTATATTGGGTATACGTATTTATTTATACCATCCATCTTTTAGATTTATAGACGTCATATCGGGCGGGTCGAGCTTGAGAAACAACCTTCTTGTTCTATCTTCTTTAGCAACCTACTTCACCTTTAGTTCAGGAGGACTATTCTTGATAACTATGGGGTGGGGCTAGGATTTAGACACTACCTTTTTGGAGTAATCTATTCTTTATAACATAGGATCTTCTGGAGAACCTCACCTTATCTATGTTATATCTTTATTATATTTAGATATTGATTCCATACTCCCAGACTTATGAGATCTTACCGGCTTGGGTACGTACACACTTAGACCAGTCGGATCAGATTACCTATGCCTATTTGCTTTCATTTATGTTTGACATTAATCTTTTTTAGTCTTGCACATTCTTCTTCTTATTCACATATTCTGGTTAGGTATTTTCTATCATTCTGTGGCGGTATCTTTTCTTTTCATTCGTTGGGGGGTGGGTGTCTCTCTACGGCTGCATCTTTCCTCTACTCCTTGGGATTTGGTTGTCTTTTTCCGGGGTATCTTTTTCCATTTATTAGCAATTGTTGGTCGGACATTTTCTTCTTGTGGTTGCATGCCGGTCTGTCTGTCGTCCTTTCCCAGGATATAGGAGCCTGTGGGTCAACTACTTCTACTTTGTATAGAAAGGGACTCCATTCGAATAGGATTCCTGTGAAGTAAGAGGGTTAAGGGGATAAACCTTACCGAATAGAGGTAGTAGATCCAGTTGACAGATGTAAAACGGCTGTAGCTGCAGCACCGGGACCAAGACCGGAAGCGGAGACAGGTGCAGATCCCATGACGGGTGCTTTGCTTTCGAAAAGTAGGAACTCAGACTGAGACTTTCACTTAATAAGGAACCCGGAATCTTTCCTTGCTTTCCACTCGGGGCCCCCAACTCCCATCTCTTGGATTCCACTTCCCCCCTATCGCCCCAACTTCTTTGTCTTCTCGGGCGGTCAATTACCCCTGGGATTGTTATTGGTTATCTGGTAAGGCTCGAGCTCTCTTCTCTCTCTCTTTTCCGGCGTAGAAGCCTCTGTTTGCTGGGAATCGGAATTCTACTACTATATTCTAAATTTTCTTATTAATTAATTATTAATTTTCCAATTAGCCGAACAGGGGGGGCATACGTAACCTGTTTTCATAATGATCCCGCGTAGGCATCTGTCTTTATTATAGCTAAAGCGGGATAGTTAGTCTTAGACGTCCAGTCCCCGATCCCGTTGACTGAGGACCAAGGCAAGCAGGGGCCCTAGCGGGGGAATAGATTGAAGAGGCAGCAGGCAATGGGAATCAAACAAATCCCATCGCTCCAACCAACACATTGGAAAGCTAAACCTCATCTTTTGCCGGATGACAGTACAGCAAAGCAGCAAGCAACTAGTTGCGTAGTCGGAATAGAGTAGCTTGTTGAATTCCCAAAAACGGCAAGACTATCAATCTTTGAGACCGTGGGCCTCAACGTTCACTTCAATCGCAAGTCTTGAAGACGGCTTGCATGTTTAACACATGCAAGGAAGGTTAAGGCGGATCTCAACATAAGAATAACTGCCTATGGGAATGGTGTCAAAGCTTGAACTGCTGAAGCTGGCACGTAGAGTACGACAGAGCGAACCGAATGATTGTACTGTATGGATGGAACGAGTGGTGCTAAAGCACGATAGCGAAGTGTTACGTAGCGGCGGGAATATGCGCTTTAGCGCTCTGCTATCGCGAGCGGATATCCATTTTTTTTAAATTGAAAGAGAAAGAGGCAATGTTAATTGACTATATTCATAGCCCTTTATTTTATATTCAATTTTTTTCGAAAAAGCAGATCCGCCCTGCATCAATCCTTACGATTGTTCTATGACTCTCTCCGTTCGAAGGTTTGATTCCAATTCTTTTTATGCCATCGCCGGAAGAGATCTTGTTGTGTCGGGTTCCAATGCCGATTGAGAGACAGAAGAGTAAGTTCATGAACCGTTCATCAAGCGAGAGCCCTAAAAGAGCTACCAGTGCAGGAAATGAAATGAAATATTGTCAATCACCGCGTAACGTAAATAGTAGAGGTACGCCGGGCATGCTTCCTTCAAAGACTGGCAGATCGATCAAAAATAAAGAATCTTCTTGTGTCTGCTCTCTGAAGTTTAAACCACCACGGCAGACTGTTCCCCATTAATTGAGTAGATCGCGTCACGCCACTCGTTCTTTTGATAAGAAGTCTTTCTTCCACCCACGGGTATCGCCGACATACGCTAAGGCCGGGTGGCCGGGAAGGATGTATGTGAGGCCGACTACTTCCTATACATCAGAGACGAGTGCGGCTTTCCAATATGATGAGAAGGAAGTCCGACTGGTACCAAAAAAAAGCAATTGTGAATTGAGACCTATTCTTTGGCCTGTTTTCATGCGCGTTATAAAGCTATTATCATATAAGAAAAGAAAGAGCTACTCGCCACAGAGTAGGCCTACTAAGATAAGAGCAGATCATGAACCCAAAAGAATAGATACGATTCAGGGTAAGCCGGAGAGCTTGGCCCGATCTTACTCGATAAGGCGATGGATCGCGAGATTGACGATGCTATTATGCCCATTCCGCCGAAGACAGCGAGACAATGTATATTGTGTTGAGAGATTCCACGCGGAGATGCGAGACGGGTATTTTGGGGGATATGACAAGAGGAGTATAGTATAGTAGGCAGGCGAGTAGAAGGATAGCTAAAAGATTGGAATAAAAAATCGCCCAGGCCTTCTTGATCAAGTGTCAAGGCCGGGAGAACAGACTTCAAACAAAGGCATACGCTAGACTGAAAGGGCCCAGCGGTGTGGCTCATTCTTTCTACTTGCAGCTTTACGGTCTAGCGGCGGGACCCGAAGTGTTGGAGAAAGGAATAGAAAAGCTAGCATTATCAATTGAAGCTTCTGCCGATGGTATATTAGATCATTCATATGCTTGAAGAAGATGTCTTTTTGTTATATTTTGGACTATCTTCTTTTGGACTATTTTCATAGCTATATGCCATGGGGCTCGGCAGCACAATCTTCGATTTCCTTTCTTGACTTGGCTTTCGCTCGCTCCTCCCCTGTCAACCTAGGCGGCGTATCGCCTGCCCGCTAGCAGTAACCACCAACAGCATAATAGGAAACTGGAATTCTTTTGGCCCCGGTCCGCTCCGCTCTTTGGAAACTCGCTTCTTCGATTGATGAATTGTTTCTGAATGAGCTCTTGTCTTCCCAGGTCCCTTATACCGTAATTTGCCTCTTTCGTCGACTCTTGTGAATGGTACTAATCCCCACCTCGACCTCTGTTCGTTCAAAATGTATTCCCTTCTCTCCAGTGTTTTATGTATCTCATCCCGACTAGATTATCTGGATGCTGGATGAGTATGCCTGGCTTCCCCATACATTCATTAATACAGACATATGGTTCAGTCGTCGAGTCGTGATGGTCGCATCTCCCATTCGAAGCGGGAACAGAAAGAGACATAAAGTTCGGATAGTCGGAG
>Ga0224573_1000006_pt1 | contig 29687 bp, 14 predicted proteins | sample CRU1metagenome_FD_189088 | JGI IMG/M metagenome (GOLD analysis project Ga0224573, IMG submission 189088) | Spruce roots microbial communities from Bohemian Forest, Czech Republic - CRU1 | ecosystem: Host-associated > Plants > Roots > Unclassified | place: Czech Republic: South Bohemian Region... | reverse complement strand
ACTAGAGAGGGTAGAATCTATCTAACTAGAGAGGGTAGAACCACCCAGATAGAGAGGGTAGAACCAATAGAGATAAAACATAACCTTTTAGCTTCGTCTATAGACGTTTTGGAGGGTGATTATGTTGTGGGGGTCACTGGCGAGCTCCTCAAATGGCATTTGATAGAGTAATAGAGAGTAGCGGCACTTGACCGTTAGCGTGGTCCCCGAACCCTTTCGCACTTGACCGGTGGTGATTTGCACTTGTTAGCGTGGTTGGGCCGTAGCTTGCTTGAGACATCGTGGAGACAGTTATGCTTCTAAGCCAATCAATCTTTAACCGTGGAGAAGTCCCGATTGAAGAAATATAAGTCTTTGTTCGTGCATCAGGCGACTTGCAAATCTATGGGTGAGGCGGGTTTACGTGTGGTTTGTGGAGTTTGGATCGTGCTATTGATCGAGTTGGGGTTGTTCATGTGCCTAAGGTAGGAGTTTGGGGTAAGGGTAGTGTGTCTGGAGACGCTGGTGGACGTATGTATTGGGAGCATGTAGGTTATCATCTAGGAGCATGTAAAGCAAAGCGGGTGGGTGTCTGTCGATTGTGGACTTGGAGATGGGACGCGCATATGGGGATTGTGACAGTTCCATGCTGTGTCAATGAGGAGGATATCTGGTCCGTCTTGAAGTTCTCTTGGGGGTGTCGATCTATAAGGGGCTTATGGTTCCGAGTGGTGAGGGGGTATATAGCATGTTTTTCGAAGGAATCTTGTGAATTGAAAGAGAGTCGATAGGGCAAGTCTATAAGGCCAAAGAACAAAGATAATTCAAAGCGATGTACTCCATTCAGCGCACATCAGTCAGCCTTCCTTTCAGATCGCAATTCATTACATTCCTTCCTTATCGGCGGGACATTGAAGGAAGAGGAGCAGCGCACTCCCCCGCCATCACACTCTGCATTCATTCCCCTGCCTGCATATGCCGCCGCATCAGGCATGCCACACCACAATTTGAAGACAGTAAGAAATGCTGCCAGTGCTGTGGAGAGTGGGCTAGAGATAACGAATGTGGCCACTTCGCTGATTCCTTCGGGAATCAATAAGTAAAAGAAAGCCAAGGGAATAAGTATCATCATCTTATACGTAATATCTGAAATAAAGAATATGAGCCCACACACATTGAGTAGCCTACCGGAGAATGGTGGCTTGATAGATAAGATTGGTGGGGCATGAAGCGTAGTACTAAAGGAGATTAATTCTATCCCCAAAGCGCAGGCTTCGCCGATGCATTTTGGTATTGTCTATTGGAAGGGCGATTCGCCGATACCCTTTTAGGAAGGAAATGAATGTTGCTGTAGAATGGAAGGGCTCACGATTCGCCGATCAATAGGATTGTCTTTAAGTAGGCATGGCATACCCACTCTGCGGGGTTTCCACCCTGTAGGAACAATGACCCAACAGTATAAGGCTTGCGAGAATAACGCTGCTTTAAACCTCCTGATCAAAAATGTATGAACCCAATAAGTTTCACGAAAGTAAAAGGTAAGGTTAGCGAAGGGAGGTCGCCGATAGATAATTTCTCGCTCTCTAGAAGTCAATGGCCAGATGATCACCGAGCATAAGTAGCATCATATACAGAGAGAGATGCCAAATCTCCTTCTCTTCGTACGGGTGGAAAATAGACCAAATTGTGTATATCTAAAATAACGTATCGGTAATTAGCCAGGTATCGTCGTGCATCCATAACCCGATACCCCAAAAGACGCCCACTCCATAACACTACTCCACCACTACTTTAGCCCAGAGATAAAAGGCGAAAGGTGTATACTTCTAAACATAAGGCAAGGTCCTGTAACGTTATAGGCGAACCTACTTTAAGAATAAGGCCCCCCAATTTGATTCTGGGCCTTAAAGGTTCAGGTCCTGGTAAACCCAGCCAGTAAGGTCCTGAGAAACCCTACTCTCATTTTGAATTGAGGTACGTTAAGTGACTCGACCATAAGGGTGTTAACGCTCACTCATCATATGGGTGAGGGAGAGGAACGTAGTCGCTCGACCATAAGGGAGAGGGGAATAAAATAGGCTATAAAGATTGATAGATCAATTGGAGAGATATTGGGAGATATTTCCTTGGCTCTATAGCGCGCTGGGTAGGTGGGTGGGAAGGGCGCAATAGTCAATTTCCTTCCCAAGATAGAGACTTGAGCTTGGCCGTTGGTCTTCCAAAAGTATCTTTCTTGTGCCTCGATTGGAGTAGTTTCCTTCCCTCGGTGATCTCTATTTCCCTTGGTTAAAGAGATGGGTTATCTCCCAGAGATTGGTTATCTCTATTTACCTTTGTGTCTCTATTTACCTTTGTGATAGAGAGGATATGTGATAGAGAGGATAATAGATTGGATCAGATAGTCAATGTCATTCCCAAGATAGAGACTTGAGCTTGGCCGTTGGTCTTATGAGGGTAGGCATTGATCTACTTTTATGAAGGGTGAGGGAACGGCGGCACACAAAGCTCTTCAGTTTCCTTCCCGGAACTCTTCAGTGCGGCGCTGAATTCCTTCCTGCCACGATGCGGTAGATCGATGCGATGTGAATGATACGATAGATCGATGCGATGTCCATTGCCTGCACCGCGTGATCTATAGGGCGTTAGAGAGCGTAGAGTAGGGGATAATTACCTGTGCCTTTTCCTTAAGGCCCGGAGATATACCTTTTCCTTAAGGCCCGGAGGCGGTGCGAACATCCATAACTGCTTTAGAACATCAATAGCTGCTTTAGAACTGCTTTAAAACATCAATAGCTGCTTTAGAACGTCCATAGGCGGCAACTAATGTCATTACTAGCTGGGGCAACTAACGTAACTAGCTGCTTTAAAACATCAATAGCTGCTTTAGAACGTCTTTAAAACATCAATAGGCCAACATCGTTCTCGGGATCACACTCGGGATCACACGACTGACCTTCCCTCAAACGTGCCTTAGATCACACGACTTCTCGGGATCACACTCGGGATCACACTCGGGATCACACGACTTCTCGTTCTCGGGACGACTTATTTCTTCCGACGACTTATTTCTTCCTTCGATTGGAGAGAGAGTAAAGATGCGGGAATGAGTGTTGGTTATACCTGTTCATTCTATTTTTCCTTCTATTTCTCTTTGAGGGAAGTAATTAGTTACCTGAGAGTCGGCAATATCACACGAATGAATACACGTCCTTCTTCATCATCCGAGACCGCAAATCATCTTTCTGTATGCCCGTTGATAACTCAGCTTTCTATCTGTATGCCCGCTGTATCTTTCTGTATGCCCGCAACTTACCCGGGCCCGGCCAACCTAAACAACAAGAACATCAGAGAGGCCAGGTTATCTAGTATGCCCGTTTCACTTCTGTATGCCCCAACTAAGAACGAATATCAAGTGGCAGAAACAATAGCGTCTCATTTCTTCATATACTTTCTTATTAACACGAAATTTTGCTTTTTTTAGTTTGTTGACAAGATATAATGAGTCCATTGTTTTCACTCGTGAGAGTGCTGTGTATACCAACCCATGTGTCGAGATGCCAGTTGGATCAAATGCAAGCCTTTCTAAAGTAAGACCTTGGGATCTATGTATTGTTCTAGCGCATGACAACTAAATAGGAAATTTTTTCCGTACTATGATTCGAGGTTGGCCCTTCCTGTTTGGCAATTACATTTACTTTTTCAATGTGAAGGTATTTTGCAGCATTAAGCCTGAAGAGCCAAGAGGGTATTTCATGCCCCGGACGACTTGTGCTACAGAACACCTACACTCTTGCTAGATTTAGTTAGTCATCGTACTTGCATTAATATTCCATAGCATTCATAGATTGAGAGGAAGTACATTTCAGTAGCATTTGAATCCGGTTTTAGTGCCTGTGCACAACACCTCAGAAGTTTACGCTTCCCTGGTTTATAATTGAAGTGAAAGTTAGGGATTCAACAGCCCATATATTGCTGCAATTCTTTAGCTCACCAGCTTGGAAAGTCCATATGGATAGTCTAAGGAAGAGAGGTGAAGACATCTTGAGTAGGAGTGTTGAGAGAAGACGAAGGGGTGAGACAGTGCCATAGGGTAGCACTGAAGGACAATCGAATGACCAGTCTTTGTTTGGATGGATGGAGTAGATAGAATGTAACAGCATCATATATAATAAAGGTGTGGCATTTGAACCTGTTGATCCATATTCCTTTCCATATCCAAAGCCATATATTCAATTTGCATATCCAGCGGCTTTTCTAGTCTCAGAACCTTTCATAGCGGAACCAACATGAAATACAAAACTAGATGTGGAATTTATGTTGTCCGCACTGGGAATAATAAAGCACCCAACTCAATGTTCCCTTCAGGTATCTTATAATTATTTTAGCAACTCTCTAGTGACTTTCTCTAGGATCTTTCATATATCTATATATTGTGCCAACTGCATAACATATATTAGGTCTAGTAATGGCCAGATAAATCAGTTAACCTACAAGATTCTTGTATAGAGTGGAACCAAATATTTTCCCTGCATCATCCTTAGTTATTTTTGATCAAGGATCCATAGGCGTGTGACAAGCATTACAATCTTGCATTCAAATTTCCACCTACAGTACCTCTGTTATCATTGGCATACCGGGTAAGTCGTTCCTAAGCCTGCTTTCAAGATTCATTCTCGATAATTCCATAGCCTTGTGTCGGGGAAAGTAAGAGAGTTTTCCCATTTCCCTCATTTTCAATAATTATCAGAAGAGCTCACCATGCCTCGAGCTCCCAAGACCTCCTCAGGTGACTCCTCCTCCCGTTCTACAAGCCGTCGTTCGAACACGAGCGACATTTCATCTACCAAGCCACCCTCTTTCATTGACGAGTTTGCCCGAGTAGCTACCCCTGAGCTCAGTTCCTTCACCCCTCGCCAATTTATTGGGGCCGAATACGGCCGTTTTATGCAAGGGATTAAGATAAACACTTACTTGACGTCTGGATTAGCCCAACACCTAGTCCCCGATACTTACCCTTTCCCGAATTTGTTGACCTGTGTGCAAAACATTGAAACCCTGCTACCTCATCTATCATGTCCGCCAATGGATAGACCAAAATCTTTGTGATTAACGCCCAGACCATCTCCACCATGCTGGCCACCTCCCTGGGTACTGTTGTCCTGTCCCCTGAAGTGCAGGAGAAGATATATAGGAACTGAAATGACACCCAAAAGGGCGCTATCTTGAAGAAATTAGTGTACAACCAGGGTGCGGCACAGGTCTCTTCTACCCCATGGAAGATAAAGAACTTGGCCAAATGGGCCCAAGAATCTATTTAAATGTTCACTTTAATTCTGGGAAGGGATGATGATGCCATAGTTGATGAGAGTCTAGTAGCTATACTCGACCTCTACCATAGTCGCCCCGCCCCATCATTCAGGTATGCAGAGGCATTGGCTGTCAATATCAGGCAACAATTGAGAAACTTCCAGACAGACAGGGTTTTCCGTTATGTCTCATATTTCGTTTACATGTTCATTTTCTATCAGAATGCCCACCTGTATCATCTAGATATGCAGCAGTTCAAAGACGGTAAGCCCACCAAATGTGTACATTGGCTGCCATGGGTGAAAAAGGGAGAGACAGAGTCATCCCTTTTGAAGTACATCAATGAATTTATGTTTGTGGCTTTCTCAGTGATCACAGAAAGGTTTCCCAATATGATTCCTGATGATATAAGGCCCTATTTATTCTTATTTAAGGGAAATGCTCATGAAGTGCAGTTCAATCCCAGCCATACCTAATAATGAAATGATTCCGGGAGTCCATGGATCCGGAGCTGAACCCCTATTATTATTATTATTGTTTAGGGACTTGACGATTCATTCGCCCTTATATAATAATTCCGCTCCATTCCATTCTTTAGACTCGATCTTGGTGATTGCTGATGAGCTGACCCTACATCCATCTTAAAAAACAAAGATATAACAGACGGGATGAACAGACGACGGGTAACAGACTTGGGAAAGATGGAAATACAGACTTGGAACAGACGGGAGCACTATGAACTCTGAGAACGAATGTCACTAGGGCGGAGGCATAATGAATGGCGAAGGCATGCTGCAAGGGCGTGCTGCAGACGTTCAAGGGCATTGGCAACTGGGCTATGAACACTATGAACATAACTGCTAGTCCTTTGGGCCATATGAGCTCTACTATTAATATTCTCTTATTACTAGCAGGAAATAGATTGATTCACGGTTCTTTCCTCTGCAGGCAGGAAGAAAGACGACTTGCTCGAGGGAGAGAGAAGAAGGAAGCCGAACCATCCATCAAACGAATAAAAGAAATGAAGTAACAAATTCTTTATGGTATAACCAACCGATAGCTCTATAGTTACCGAAATGATTCGAGCCTCTAAGGTAGCTCGCTAGAAAGCAGAGCCTTTCTTTCTTGATGAATCTATAGATCAATGCGGGGAAGGTGTTCTCCACCAAGCCCAATCTCTCCCTTAGCATATAAAACTTCCCCTTTGCCAGGGGCTTAGTAAGCGGCAACTTGCGAATCTGAGGGAACATACTAAAGAACCACTGCTCCCTTCTGAACTCTGTATCTAAGGAAATGGTACCGAATGTCTATATGCTTGGAGCGGTCATGAAACACTGGATTCTCAGAGAGGAAGTAAGAGAAAGAATCCCTTTCTAGAAGAGCTTCTATCATACCTTTTTATAGAATACCTTTATAAGAGAACCTTCCCTAACACCTTTATAATATAACCTAAACAATACTTTGAGAAAGAGAAAGAAGAAGAAAAACCCTCTACCCAGTTAACAAAATCACTGGAGAACCCTACATGAAGCATCATTAATCTGAGATAAGACCAGCTAACCTTATAATAGGCCTTAGATAAGTCTAATTTTATTATGAAAGAAGATTTATTCTTTACCTTAATGGTATGGAGGCCTTCCTGGGCTATACCAATAGCCTCATGTATCTGTCTGCCATCTCAAAATCCAAATTGCTCACCTGAGATAGCAAGGGCAGGGAAAGCAGCAACATAGCCAGTTTACCTGGAACCAAAACCAATCGTTTACCTGTCATCAGTAGTATTAAGCACCAATTGTGGTTTAACCTCTTTATCCAGCACCAGCAGCTGTAGTTGATGTTGATCCCATTGAAGCTCTGGTCTTCCGCGCTATCTCTTGGCTTCTATGCTCTGTGCTCTTCTACGGTAGTTAATATAGGTGACCAGCTTCGGTTGCTAAGATAGCTATACCCGTCGTGCTCTGTATGTATGGGTAGGTGCTAGGAGTTTTCCTCTGTCTGGGTAAGGTCTATTCTTGGCTGGGTAGCTACGGTAACGCTCCGGAAGGAACTCTGCTCTCCTCTGGTGTTTGTCATTGCATCATAATATAAGTCAAGGAGGGTGCGCGGTAAGAGTATATGGTCCGGTGCGGTTTAATAGAGTATACGGTTCGGTGCTGCATGCAAAAGAGTAGTAATATCGAACATAACTGGTATAACATAACTGGTATGTAGTCTGTGACTTGATAAGAGATCAGTGCAGTAGGGAGTGAATTCCTAATAGCTTACTTCAATAACCCGCTTCCTTCGCCTCCTGTCGATGTTAAGAGTGTAAGTCTGACTGAATAGCTTCCTCGTTTCTTTGAGCCTAAGGGCTCCTATAATGGATAGTATAGGGAGCTTACCGAGTTTATGAACTGGATGAACTGGAATACCTCCGACCTTACCAGCGTGCCTAGTGCCATCCGCCCCTAAGGTAAGCTAGTCCTAGTATAGCTTCAGGAGTGCACACCTAAACAATATATATATATATAGCTGCAGTTCCAGATCCACCAGTATTTCGCCCAGCGTACCTTACAGGTCAATAGGCATGGCCCGCAGGTAGGGAGGTTTCGGATCCTATAGTTGCACGGGAAGCATCACAAATTCCAATAACATAAGCATCCAAGCAAGCACAGGCAGAGGCACTACCAGCAGCGAATCGAGATCAAAACCCCAACCCTCCAGGCGCGGAGACAGATCGAAAGCCACTAGTCTTAGTTTAGTCCCTACTCCATATAGTATCTACCCCAGGCCAGTCACAACTCAGGCCAGCCCTTTATAAGCGCACTATAGGTCATTCTCTCCTCGTTCTGGACCATCCTCCACTCGATATCGACATCTGCTCCCCCTCTAATAATCCTATCCATAAGAAAAGAGTTCTCCACTTACAACGCTATTGTTGCTTCTGGGTCTCGATCTCACTTACGAAAGACAGGACCCCTATCACGAACATAAAAGACTGGATCTAGCTCACGAAGGTATGGATCTTCGGTTCGCTCTGGATCTTCACCACCTGGATCTGGAACTGTTGCTTTATGGATGTACCGCTTATGGATGCACCGCTTATGGATGTACCTGCCCTTGCTTATGGGTAAACAACGGCTGCTGGGTCTATCTCTTTCTTATAGGATGCACCCGTCCCTGTCTCTACTCCAGCTACCCTTACTTCTGCTGCCCTTGCTCCTGGTACTATAATATAAATGCTTCTACTACTTCGGGTAGGACTGGTCGGGATAGGCAGGAGAGCAAGCAATCTCGGTTACGACTCTCACTATCGAGTCGCCAGCGAATCCCATATCCAGTCTGCTTATGAATCCAGACCTACCGCACTGGACCTCCGCCCTTCAGGAGGAATGTCACTGGCTTCATATACAATGCACTAGCCACCCCTCTAAGTAGTAGAAGTTGCTAGATGAAGCTATGACGTATGGTCCAATGGTTCCACTCGTAGCATATAGGGGCCGAAGGACGGACATTCCCCTAATGCATATTGGGTATTTTACCGCCGTGAAATTGACCTCGGCCACGCCTCCGAAATCGGGTTGCGAGAGCAAGCCGGGCTTTGCAGGTGATTACGAGGACAGCTGTGCGAGGAGACGAACGATGATTGACTCCCCGATGGGAACGAAAGCTCCCTAGTAGCGGCACTATGGAAACCTCAAACTGAACTCCATTCAAAACTCTGAGGCGGCGAGGAACTGGACATTCCCTCCGCACGTGCGGAGGGAACTAAATAAAATATATATAGTGCGAGTTCTTCCCCTGGACGCACTATAGATAGTGGGTCGCCGTGGATGACAAACGAACGAACAGGAGTCAAGTTCGACAATCCGACGCGTGAATTCCCACACTCCAGTTGGCATGCGCCTGAGAATGATGAAGCTGGAGCATTATACACCGTATAGAATTGTTGATCCGCGAAGGCGACTCTCCTACAGATTTCAGTATGGACTCTCTCTTTGAGTTGTGGAAGTATAACTATTGGGGCTGAAGTTGGTACGATATCACTTGAGGAGGGTGCTACTCACGTTGCTAGCACCACTGAATGGCTTCGAATGATCTTCCAATACCTTTGCCTATGTTATTAGTGCGGGGTCAAGGTTCATCTCTTCGCTCTACTAGGGACTGGAACTACTCCTACCCTTCCCTCTGCTGATGGTGGGTCCGAAATGGGCTCTCCAAATGGAAGAGATGCTGGGCGAGGTGCTGGGTTTGCGACTGTAGACTCTACCCTTGCCTTTGCCAATACTTTAGCTACTTATATTACCTTTGCTCCTTTCCTCTTTCTGGAGCCGTTGGTTCCCTATAGCTCAGGTAAGGTTCTCCCTTCCTTGATATAGCATTACATCCTTTATATTATAGCCATCCACTCATGCATCCAGCCTAAATTCCCTCCCGGTTCTAATCTTTCACCTTTTCACCTTATGGGTGAGCAATAAATAACCTTTGTCGGGAAAGCAATAAATCCCTTCCCCTCAGTGGGAAAGCGGCTAAAGCACCTTTAGGCATCAGTCTCAATGGCAGGAAGGTTGGTATTTAAAGGAGACAGCTATATAACGGGGTGGGCTCGAAAGAATAGCGTGGCCCCATAAAGCTTCTCTATGCTGGGGACAGACATACTTATATGAATAGGCGCTTGAATCTGCACCTTAACGGCTGAATACTGAACCAACATATATGTCCATCAACCTTCCTTGGGGCGCGGCTCGACTCGATGGAGAATACAACTATGATTGAATGCCCTTAGAGATGGGAATGGAAATGGGAATGGATATCTAGATTTGGTGGAATCCTCCTATCTATGATTCACTTTGGTTTGGCCTGACCAACTATTATCTTACCATTGCCGGGCTTGGCAATACCCACCTTACCGGTTCATTCCCAAATATCCCTCGGTAAGCTATGGGCCCATCCCCTTCTATCTCGGCCTGACCTTGCTTGTTCCATATCTAGCTTCACCTGGCTTTGCTTGGTTCTGGTTGGTTCGGCGGTTCCAATTCTGTACTGATTGCCTGGTCTCAACTCCCCCTCCTAATAAAAACATTATTAGCTAGCTTTGTATAGTTCGATTTTCATGGCCTGAACTATTCCAATAGGGTAGGGGGGAATCAGGTAGACGCGAAGAAATAATTATTTAGAAACTAATAACCGTAGAAATAGGAAAGTAAGTAATATATAAATTGGTTGGGTCTTTTCCCTATTTATTCGATTAGCAGTGCCTGACCAACTATCAATCTAACGGGGTTCTATTTGTCTAAAAAGAGAAGGGATAGGGATTTGGTCTCAGATGCAAACGTATATAATAAGGTATGGCGGGTAAAGTATCCCCTAAGTAACCACTTGGGATATAAAATCCCTCCATGTTAGTTTGTGTGGTTGGGACATATTGTAAACACCTCTGGGAACTACTGCGATAGTGAAAAGTAAGTCAGTTCAATATCTAACTACGTGTGTCACTTGCCCATTTTAGGTGGTCGTTATTAGCACCATTCCCATGGGGGGAAATAAGCAATGGGAATTCTCCAGTGGTAAATAATATATGCCCAACCTCCTAATTTCACATTTTGCCCGCTCCGCTCCTCTTTTTTATGGGTCCGATGAATATCTACCACAAAACTACTCATCGGGGCAATAATATGGAGATTCTTCTCTAGGCAGAATGCCATTTAAGTCAGTTTATATCTGGGACTCTAGGATATGCGCCCTTATTGTACCCTTGGGAATCAACACGGGAAATTAAAATATACGAGATTGCACATAGATCAGTAACTTGCATGAGTCCGTGGTATATGCATAGTAACCTTAATTTCAATAAATTACAGAGATACTTACCAAGTTATGCGCATTAAAGAAGTCCTTTCCAAAATGTATATTGTATTCGGCACTATGAGAGGTTCCACCACCAACCCAATGGGGAATAATAAACGCCCATTTCATATAAGTGTGTGATGGCGTATAGTGTGAGCTAAAGCCTATAGTGTTGTGTGAGCCATGTTGGCTGAACGAGCATATAAATTAGCATATAATAATGTCGCTAGTTGATGCAGTCGACCCAGGTTCCATGCATTCATTAGCTAATAGTTCTGAGTGTGGGCACAGCTACTATTCTACATAATACGACCAATAGTCTACTATAAATAATATATTATCTCAATAATTATTTTGCATATCTACGTTTGTTTCACTTTGCTGAAGTTAGCATATATGTAAATTGTAACAAGAAATATAAATACGTTGGTGCATATTCGGCTTATAGTGTCAGCCGGAAGGAGAATAATAAACACAACACCTATTCCATTAGTTCTAGTGCAATGTTGGCTACAGCTATTACTCTACTACCGTTGCCCAGGCTAGACCTGCCTACTACAACCTCTTACTCTATGATATTGCATTGAGACATTTCACCTTTTTGCAAGTACAACAAAATTCCACCTTCCTCCTTCAATTTGAAATAGTACACTATTCTTGTCAGAAATAGTCAATATGATACTCTATAATACTACCACCGGAGGTCATAGGGCTTTACTCCATAGGGCTAATACTACTAAGGTTACTATTTGGGGAACATACCCCTCCTTATATAGGATACTCCGCTCAAATAATCCAGAATAACATGGTAGCTGCTCTCTAATCCGCTATAGGGGAGGGATAATAATAAGCCAATGGGACTAATCCAATCCAATTCAATGGGGTTTACCTGCTCCTTCCTTTCCTATAGTGGTGGATCCAATGGGGAATCAACAAGGGGAATAGAGCCGAGCATTGTAGGTCCCATAGGGAGAAGGGACTATAGCTATTATTAAGGTTCCCACGTGCCCAGGAATTTCGTGAGTTAGGTTAGTAAGTAAGGGTGTTATTATGTTTCTGTGGCTCGGAACTTGCGGCATGAGTCCATAGGTTCAGGCGGGATGGATTATTCCATGTGAACTGTTCTCGATACACCGCCGTCCCCAAGAGGTTATAAAGGGAGGGCAGGCTCCGACAACACCCAATTAGAATATGGTGAGAGCATTACACCACAATAAGAGTAATTGTCATGGGGACTATATATTATGGCTAGTCTTCTTAAGACTTTTATTATTGTCATGGAACTAAGGCTAAGACTATGAAACTAAGCTATATCAGGGCAGCCAATCCATTCATGACACTGACATGCATTTAGCGTTACCGAAGGTGTTGTGTGGTGGCCAATGTACTAGGTGGGTTGTGCCTTGCTTATTTTGTTTGTGGGGATGCACATCTATAATGCAATCTTTGACTTTGCAGTTGTATTCCTACCCTTTTTCCCTACCCTTGGCTTCTGAACGATCCTCTCTTCCTGCCTCACCTTACCCTATGAATGATCCTTGCCATACTACCTCCTTTGTAAAATCCTTACTATCTTACTTTGGACCGTCTCATATACCTCCTCCTTGGGAACCTCACACCACCCCTCATACATTCAGCCTTGGTTGGAAACTTAACCTCTGCCTTTGGTGGCACTATCCTTGGGAAACTATGCGCCTCAGACCTATGCCTCTGGACTTCTTTACAATAATCTATTCTGAAACTCCTATGTTCTCATCCTTGGTAGGCCATGCCAGGTCTCATGCCGGTAGTAAATAGTCGATCCAAGTTGGAACAGAGTCACTCGCATATATAATACGTGATACTTTCATCTATACGACCCGTAGGGCCTTTTCCGAGGTACGAGGTAATGGTTGAACTTGTCCATGTTCTAGCCTCTATGGGAATAATAATTAATATACTAGTATCTTATAAGTAAGTAAGTCCCATGGGGAATAGACTTCTTATTCCATTCTTAGTCCATTAGTCCATGCATTAATACGTTGTTCCCCATGGAGTACCCACTATACTAATACTTTATTTCTGACATTACCCCCACCAAACATTGATTTTTCGATGGCCTCTCAGCAGGTTCGGTAGGTCTTGATTAGACCAGATCTCAGGGAGAAGGAACTAGAGCTCTTCAGGTTCCTACGTGCCCAGAAAGTTCGTATTGGGATCTTAGGCTTATGCTTACGCTGCTGGCCGAGCGGAGGTTCAGATGTAGTCCCCAGTGTGAGGTGACCAATTAACCTAACAACTTGCATATCAACGTGTCGCATATCTATGTTTAACTTGTCCATCAAAAACCGGTGGTACTACACATGCCAGGTTTCAATGCACTGCATGGGTATGTACCCAGAGAATTACCCTTCTTCATACCTCCGTCCGTAAGAAAGACAATAATAGCCTCTCTAACTTTACGTTCCAATAGTTCAACTTCAGTCCAACTAATTCTATAATTAGCTTTTGTAGCTGTAGTGAAAACTCTGAGTCCCAATAGTTGAAATCAGGAAACTTAAGTTCCTTCCCTTAGCTTTAGTTCTATGGACACTTGCACTAGAGTTCAAGCCTTAGTATATTGGACACTTACCACCTTACACCCTACTACGGTATGTATGGTTCACGGTACGGTTTGAATTCTCTCCATTCAAATCATAGCAGAGTGAAAGAAGCCCTATGGTTAAGGCCTATAGAGTATTGCCGTAGTCCCCCCATGTAAATAAGCCCCCTTTAGACACACTAGCTTCCGTCTGTAGTGTAGGTTCCCATCTAAATAAGTTGAATAATACATTCCATTGGATGGAGCAGCGGCGGCAGCAGCAGCTAGCTCAACAGGCCTTCACAACGGCACTACCATAACCCTTTGAAAGTGAAGTTGTCACAGGTCCTTGCTGTACAGCTGATACTCGCATATATACGTGTCGCATATATACGTGATACTCGCCTTGGAAACCTTTTCTCCCCTCTCCCTAGTATTCTTGATTAGTTCAACGCTTTCCTCCTGGTTGGGTTGGATAATGAAAGCGAAAAAGAAAATGACTGTCTCCTGGTTGGGGAATAATTGCTACTGCCCCACCATGTTGAGTACCGCTAACGCTCAATAGGAGGAGACAAGCTTTCTCTTTACCGTAGTTCCCGGAGGTATACTTGGGGCACTAGCTTCAGTAGTCCATACAGTCTTGTTCCATGGAGTTAAAGCAGGTATTATTCTGGCCAGTGAAAGCCGAGTCCATGCACTTAGAGTTCCATACGTTTTCACATATGATAATTGATACGTCTTTGCCATTACTACAATGTGAGGAGCAGAATGGGGGGGAACAGCCTGCCTGGATTTATTTTATCGATGGCCCCTCCTTATTCTTAGGTCCCTGGACATATGAGCCTTAAGATACCACAAGCTTAGTAAGTAAGTTTTCTATGTCGGCCCTACTAAGGTCTGTATTCAATCCCATGCCCTGAGGCCTACCTACCGTGTTGAAAGTTTTGGTTGGGGCATATTTCCATCCAGACCAGAGTAGACCAGACCCATCAGAGAGAAGGGACTAGAGCTCTATTCAGCCACGTTCCTTGGACTCGCATATCTACGTTTAACTTGTCCATTTGATTGAGGTGATCCTATAAGTAGCTTTAGTACCTAATGTTGCATATACGTAAGTGAGGTAGGACTGTGTTTTTGGTAGCGGTAGAGGGTAAAGGGTAAAGGTTCGAGGTTCGAGGTCGAGGGTAAAGGGTATGGGGTAGAGGTATGTCTGTTGCTATGGGAATGATAGTAACTGGGCTATCGACAAGTACCACCTCGCTTATCGGCGACCACTGTCACTGCCCTTTTGTCGATGATCTCCTATCAACTGTAAAAGCCTCTCCCCTCCCCCGCGGCAACTTACTTGGAATGACCGGTGGGGGTGGATTATTGGCTGATTGGCGTATGACGCTTCACAGGTGCATTGTTGCTTACAATGTATCATCGCTCAAAAAATGATAGAACATTTCCCCGAAGTCCAGTTGATTAGCGGAGTCGCTTAGCCTTGGATTAGCCGAGCCTAGCGGATTGTATCAGCGAATTGTGTATCATCTGAGCATCCCGGTACTAAGCACATCCCATTCAATTAGATTATACAAATAAACTTCTTCATCTTGAAGTTGGAATTGATTATCGAGCAAGCCAGGAGCTAGCTGTGTAAGCCAACTCCATTCCATTTATTTTAGATCACTCAGGACTTAAACTACAACTTCACTTTCATGCTTCTCACTTTCCATACCCGATTCGTTATGGGGGGAAGTTGGCTAGGTATAGACTTACGGCCTACTTACGATAGGTTTGGCCATAAGCATAGAGAGATATTTATTGCGACGGCCTACGACTACTCTAGAGAGCTAGGTCGAAGAGGGGATTACCCATTACCTTTTAGGACGGGCGGGTTGCAACTCACGGAACACACAACGCTTTGCGTGAGCGGACCTTACCTGCCGCTATGCTGCCGCTAGCATTCTTTAACCTTTAAGGATGGAAGGATGGATGGAACCACGGGTATCCCGGAACAACGCCTTTACGTAGGTAGCCACAAACTACTTAGGACTTTTTAGGATTTGATTGAGGGAGGGACACTTACGCCTTATCTGAACGAACACACTACCTTTACTGCTGCACCGGGCGCTAGGGAGGAAGGACATTGACTCCGTGGCTGGGACCTTACCCCCTTAGAGAGAGATAGCACTCTGTTATTCTTATTTAGTACGTTATATTATTGAATGAATTGAAAGGCTCCCTTATCCACGAATCAAGGATGGGTAGATACTTTATATACGGATATATCGGGCGGGACATGAGGTTACCTTCAGGTCATTATCTGGTCAGTAGAGAATTCAGATCCGGAACCACGCTTTGGGTGAGCTCACCTGCCGCTCATTATTATTTTACCCGTTGCTTAGCGTATTGGACCGAACATTATGCCGCTTCACAGATTGTGAAATGATCCATCCCATTGAAAAGGAAGGCTATTGACTACAACCGATAGTAAGGTTCGGGGGTTCCCTCATCCATAATAAATACTTCCGGAACTACACCTATCTTAGCTACTTTCCACCCTTAGCTTGACGTATCAACTCTATCTATCCGGAACAACAAGGCCTATCAAGTTAGTTATCCTTCCTATGTTCGTTCACCTGGTCCATCCAGATGAGAATTGAAGAAAGAGAAGGTGGCGTAGAGTAGCTGGATCTTCACGAGTGCACTCTCCCTATCGGTCTTTAGGGTTTGTACCTCACCCCCTCACCCCCATCATTGCCAGTTGTCATAGCTGATAGCCGGGAGTCATAGCCAGACTGCTAGACCCGAGAGATAAAGACCCTAGGGATAGCGCTCTACGTACGGAACACCAGTTCCTACCTCACTTACATATGTAACGGAAACATAGTTCTAACTTAAACAGCACTTAGTGCTAGAGCCATACTGCCATACACAGACACACAGATCAATATATATATATATATGTATATATACATATATAAATTTATAATTAGTTCTGAGCGGTAGCGAAGCAGTGCATAGTAGTGAATAAATAGAAATGATATTTATCACTATAGTTGTTATATATAGATCTAAATCTATTCTAATAGTGAGTCTATCTAGAATTAACTCCTATTTAGCTTACGTTCAATTTATCTCTCCATAGTTCTTATTAGTTCTCTCTCTTTAGTTGTGTCCATAGAGTGAAAAAAGCAATAAGGTAAGGTAACTAGCCTTAGTACTAGCCTTAAGAGACTGCCTGACGATAAGGTCCATACAGTAAGTTCCATAGCCTTCTTAGTCTTAAGCCATATAGACTGCAGACTGCCAGAAGGTCTTGCCTTAGTCCATAGCAGTAAGGTTGTCCATATAGTAGAGACACTTGCCGTAGTCCATAGCAATAAGTACTACTTGTAGTCTGTAGAGTAGAGTACTAGCACTTGATACTGACTTAAGCCGTAAACTACAAGCACTAAAGACTATTAGCCGTAGTAAGTCCTTTAAGGTACTACTAGCCATAAGGTAACTAGCCTTAAGGGTGTGTCCATTATTATAAATAATAAAAAAGAACTTAATCTATTTCATCCTAGTTGTTACATTTGAAATTCTATTTGTCACTGGCTAATGCAACTAGTTGGACTAGTTGTTATAATAGCTAATAGCACTACGGAAGAACGAAAGATAAGTAGTCATTATATATAGACAAGTTGAACTATAGCTAATTAGTCGTTATAGATATAGAGCTTCTTCTGCACTAAAGATAGAGTAAAGCTTCTTCTGCAATACTACTCTACTAGTCATTATAAGTCTAAATAGAGTAGATAGAAAGGATAAATAGAACTACTAATACTATTTCAAATTAACTAAAGAGAGACATAAGGCAGTTAGAAGGCTGGAACCAGCAGGGAAGGTAGAAGGGACAAAGGCCGAAGCAGCAGCCCCCTGTAGGGATAGAAATAGGCCGATGAGGCCAAGAGAATATACCCAATACGACCGAGAATCAAAGCTGCGCCAAATATTCTATTCCAGAGTCACCTCATCTGACGAAATGGAACAAGCCCCGGAATCAAATTGACCCTGCCTGCCTCAGCAGACGAAGCCAGACACACCTAATTAGGAAGAAAAAAACCCCGCGCCGGACATGACCTCCCGCCTCAGAAGCCGCAATATATGCGTCTCATCTCATTTCGCCTCGGAACTGGAATTGGAACCGGGACAATCCCCAAAACCCGCACCAGACCACTTATTCCACTACTACTGCAACGAGACAACAAGATAGGGAAAACGCAAAAGCGAAAGCAATAAGAGCAAGCAAGGGCCGGAGCAGCAAAAAAGCAGGAGCCAGGGAGGGGTACGAAGGTGAGCACCGAACGGGTCCTGAAGGGCAAAGCCCCCTGAATGAGGAGGTATTTTAATCTGTTGGAAGCGAGCATGGTACCTTTTCCGATCCAACTATACCAGGGAATGCGGGGCATATAATCGAGCTGTAGCGCTCTTTTTTACTCGGGCAAGCTTTAGGAATAATTACCAAACCTGGAGATCTTGCGTAAGCCATTACTCCTGGGGGAAAGCGGCGATAGGATCACGCTCTTCCCGAACATGCAAGCATTCAAAATAAATCCTCATTTTACAAAGCTCCTCAAGAGATGCTTCTATCCGTCAGGTTAAAGTGGGTAAATTGCCAGGGGAACAATTCTGTAGCGGGCGTCAAGGGGGAAGGTTATAAGTGTATGTCCTGGTAAACGGGGTCGGATATAACGGAAAGGCATCCTAGGCGGGCAACAAAGTGGTCGGCTCAATAATTGGGGTAGCTAAAAAAAGAAAACCAGTTGTCGTCAATATGGAACCATTGTCCTGGCTCTGCGTCAGCTCACAAAGTGCTCCTTGGGCTCCTTGGTAAGGCTCTTTCCTCCCCCTTTTTTAGAAAGCGCTAATCTTTCTTTCAACATTGGCTGTTCTAAGTTTCTAAGATGCTTTTATAATGTCCCCTGCCAGGTCCTAGTCAATGCGCGGTATATCAGTGGATGAAGCCAGGCAGGATCCCCCCAGCAATATCATTCAAACGTCCAGGGAGGGGTAAAGCGAAGATTAGGGATGACGAAGTCGAGCAAACCCCTATTTTTCCTAGAGCCAGGAGGCGAGCGTATACTGATGAAGTTATCCCGGCTCGTGGTATCCCAAGTGTCCTTTCTTACAGTTGAGTTGGTTTTGGTTCGAGCTTCTTTTGGCATGTTTATATATTGAATGGGTAGTGCTGCATACGTACATTCTAAAAAAGACATAAAACGTCTATCACATACATACTAAAGCGTACCTAATAGGACTCCCGAAAGCGAAAACAGAAAGCGAACATACTGACTGAGGCAAACAGAATATGGCGCTGGGGAAACAGAAATATCCTCGCAGAATACGGAATCATGCGGCCATAAAGCATAAAGGAAGCGGCGATAATACGGACTACTTTCCTCGAACACAGAAAGGAAGGATGATAGGACTTCTTAAAGCGGCAATCATATGCTAACATAAAGCTTACATAATGGGGTCGTGGTCTAGATGCGGATCTATAACTTCTATAGAAAGCTAACGCAGAAGGCGTATGGCGACCGGTGGCTGTCAGAGGGATGTAGGTTGTGTCAAGTTTCGAGGGTCTATCTCTGTATAGGTGAGAGTTCATATGCATGGAGGGTATATGTATGAGGTTCAAAGGCTGAGTTAGTATGGAAGTTGATATGTATGAGTAAGATAATTGCTAGTAAAAGTTACCGTAAATAAGTAGATAAGCTGTGACCCGCGTTCATGGGTAAAACATAAAGCCAGGTAGTCTTTATTTGTAAATGGGTGCCCTAACTAAAAAAACTTCTAAGTAACTCAAGGTTGAAGGTTTCAAGCTCTGGGTAGACTAGCATCTACTTGCACCGGAGACCTACTGTAGGGTGTTTGTCTTTTAGGCGGCGCGTGGATCAAATTCGCATGCACTTGGCACTTGTGGCATCTCTGAACAAAGTGGAAGCAAGTTCCCCTCTCCATCGTACAAGAGTAATATCCTAGGCGAAGTCTTTTTTTGGCAAGCCTGTGCTGCCCATTCATGTGTGGACCGCAGACTCCTTCATGCACCTGGATCATCATCTCTTTGGCCTCCCTTTCATCTAGACATCTCAACAGAATGTTGTGGGTTTACCTTTTATACAACCTATCCCCACAGATTACGAACTGCATGGCTAGTCTTTGAATGGTCCGCCGATCTCTCGGTGACGCGTCGGGAGGAAAACTGATGTTGGAGATCTGGTGTCTTCTTTTCTAACTAAAGCAGATGTGGGGCGTGGGTGGAATGAGGGTCTTAAGAGCCTTATATAGTCGCTCACTGCAGTTCCTTCTTTACTTATGATGCTGCGACTTGCTATTCTCTTATACAGAAGGAATAGGAATGCCACTGAAAGCATGAATTGAAGTCAAATCTTCTTCTGGTCTTGCTTGAACGAACCAAAAACCCAGTCGCTCCGAGTGAGGAAAGCTTATATATTATTGGGCACAAGCCTTCGATCGCAGGCTGCTGGGTTGCGAGCGAAGAAAGAAGGACACTTACTTTCCGACTCTCCTTCCTTTCAATAAGAACTGCTGAAAGCCTCTAAGCTAAGCGGGAAATCATTCTCTATTGCGGTTTCGGGGACCAGAAGCCAAGGGTAAGCCCCCGAAAGCAGAGATGCAGAATAACGACCTGCCCCAGCCAGATAGATGCTGCGTGCGACTAAGGGACAGATAGATGCTGCGACGGATTGGGTCTACCCGGCCGGAAAGAATAGCTCATTTGTCCACTTGATGAAAGAAGAACGCCTACCCCACCTCCCTTATGAAAGAGAAAGGGAATGTTCTTTCTACCTCGTCTCTGGCGCAATAGAAGAGCCGTACGGCACTCGCTCGAGAAAGTGACCCCAACCCCACCTTCGCCTTACCCTCAATCCCCTAGATGGAAGAGCTTTCTTTATGATGCCCCGAGCGCCTACTATGATAATCAAATGGGCTATCACCTGCCTGTGCCTGAGATCTCCCAATCAATTTAATGCTGCTAGCTATGAATCGGGTCACACTGGCCCGTGGGATCAGTCGCCCGTTACATATAGGAGCCTTAAGCTAACCGTGGGTCACCTAGTAGCACTCGTGGTTCATCATCAATGGATCCGGTGCTCGCACATCCGTCTTTTGTCATTGCTGTCATCTAGCTCAGGAAGGAAAGAGTAGGTTAGCCCTCTGAATGGGGAGAAAATGAATGAACGGACGAACCTATAGTGCATGTACTTTCCTCCCACTACGCTCTTGCTGGGAACTGAATCTCATATGGCTTTGGCTTTATAACTGGAAGGTCTTCCGGGAAAGAAGGGGAAGGAGCCGGAATAGGAAGGGAAGGGATGCCTGGAGCAAGCTTTCAATTGTAAGGTATGCTAAGCGAAATGGCGGTGAGTAAGCAACTGGAATAGGCTCTGCAACTTAACCTGGTCTTTAAGCTACCTTTGCTTCTTGTGAATCTACGAACATACGGGAGAGGGAAACACACACATTGATCGGCAGAGAAGCACCAATGTAGCGAAGGGAAAGCACCGAAACGCTCCCTCTCATATATATAAAGGGTGGGAGAGGAAAGCAGCATGCAATGGTCATGAATGAATGAATGAAAGCCCAGAGCGATGGATAACCAATAGATAGGCCGCCCTTTCACTCGCAAATTTACCAGTCGTTTGCTAAGTTCAAAGATGATATTCACTGAAGCATTCGAACGCTACCTTCTATTACTAAATTGCCCATCCGGATAGGCTACGTTCGAACTCTCTATCATCTGAAGACGCCCACTTTGCTTTCTCAAATTCCCACTTATCGTAAGAAAGGCCAGGATCAGGAGACATTACTGGCGGCTACTCTACGCTACCTTCTCTTTCTTCAATTCCCATCTCGATGGACCAGGTTCAAACTATCAATCATCTTTATACGCCCCACTTTGCTGACTTCAATTCCCAGTTCAGATCAGGTGAACAGAGGATAACTCGATAGGTCCGTACTATAGATTCTCCCGACGCCACCTCACCCATCGGATGGATGAGCGACTTCGTTCCTCGCCCCTTTTGGTCGAGTCACTGGCGCGAAATCCATCATTGGCTAAACAATTATCAGGTTACGCCTACCATCTCGGGGTTGGCTTAAACCAAAGCTATTGTCTTTTTGAGCTATTAGATCGCGTTTCTTATTATTCGCCGAGGATGCGAAAGCACGCTCGACTGTAAGGAGAGGGTGAGGCAGCGAACTCTCGACCAACGGGAGAGGACCAAGTGTTACTCACATTGGGTGTTACCCTATAGAGATAGAGTATAACCAATACATCTTCTATAACATTGGGTGTTACCCTATAGAGCATAACCAATACATCCCTCACCCATCGGATGGATGAGCAACTTCGTACCTCCCCCTCCGTTGTCAGGGGAGCAACTTCGTACCTTGAGTTTGAGCTTTCATGTAAGTAGCAACCCGCCTTCATATTAGTTTATGACGTTACTTGGTCTTATCTCAGCGTAGACATCAAGCTCTAGCTTGGTCGAAGACTCCATCTGCGCTCTAGGATTCTCATCCTAGCGTCTGTAGGAGGAATTATCATCCTGGCGTTTGTAAGAGTGAAGGCTGGTGTCTGAAGCATCCGCCTTCCTGAGCTCTGCTCAGGTAAGGACTCGCGGTATCGGGCCCGATTCATGGCAAAGAAATGGATGGGCTAAATCCCAACCCAACCAATATGAAATCCTTATCCGTTCGGACCCTCTGAATGGATAAAACTTCCTTCTATCAGTCTTACTGATGATCTTATATACGATTGATTCAATGCGATCGAGTTACATCATATAATATATGATTCAATGCAATCCTTCCCTTAACAGGCAAGCGGCCTTACGGCACCTTTTGTACTTCGATCTTATATAAGATGCAATGGTTAACGTGATACGTCAGGTGAGGTGGTTAACGTGAGACTTCGTTATATATGTTGCGATGGTTCACGTGATACAGAGATTCGTTATAAGAGAATCAGTCCTTTCAATCGCTTCACTTCGGTAACTCACCCCGGTAGGAAGGGGTTAAGCCTCGTCGTTAAGTGAGTGCCTGCGGGGCTGTCTCTCCGGTCGGTCAGTATAGTTGCTTTAGGGTTCGGGTATGTCGGTCGGTCGGCAAGACAGACAATTCATTCCCTCGATCTTGAATCAAGCGAGAGAATAGATCCGCCCTCATATCTGTTTTAGATAGATATGTCCCTTATGAATGATTTCGGTGCCAGAGGCTATGAATCTCCGGAACACCGCGCCTTTTATCACTTTAGTCAGTCAAGCGATAGCGATTATGTTATCGGTTGGTGTTGATCGATTTCCATTATATATGATTCAATGGCATCGATAAATCAAGAGACCAAGGAAAGAAGTAAAGTACTATATATCTATATCGATTTACTTCGATATTCTAACAGATCCGCATTTCCGCACAACTTCCGCACAACTTCCGCACCACACTTCCTATGTAACTCGAAGAATTACCTCATTAAGAAAGAAAGGAGTCGCCCTAATCATTACCTTCTTCTCTATCAGGTAGTCATTCGAAGAATTACCTAATCAATAAAGGAGTCGTTATCGGGCCGACCTCCTTTTCAAAGATTTTAATGCTGAGTGCTTCTTCTTAAATACCCAACCAATATGTCATAAATGTTGGCATAAGACACCTCATATGCTGGGCGTTCCTGTTCCTTAGTATTAAAATATGCACCTAAAGTCCCCCCAGATACTAAGCTCGTGGGTACTTATGGCATAGGCGTTTCCTTTGAGAGTGAATATATATGATAGAGTGTTCCTGTATAGGATAGGATCTGATATTAAAAATACCCAGAAAGTAGACAGTGAACCATGGAGGCAGGATGAATCCACCCAACAGAAAGAGATGACCAACAGCACTTGCAATCTGGGAGACAGCAGCTTTTGGCAGGGGAAATATTTTGGCCAAATATCTCTGCAATTAAGTAGGTGGCGGCTAGATTCTACATTCGCATTTGAAATGAACTGGTAAAGTTTTCTAGTTCATGATGGAAACCTTAGCTATAGGGGAGTAGGTCCTTGGAGAAACCGGCAGGACCTCTTTTAAAAAGGCATAATTCTCTGTCTCTCGAAAGGGAGACTCAATTGTTATTGGGGAGGACTTGTAAGGTTCAATCTCTTTGTTCTTTTACTTTGGGCATATCCAAAGGATATCGATGTTTGTCTGATGTGAAATATCCTATCCCGCCCGAGTGGCACTGACTCAAAAGTAGCGACCTTCCAGAAACTACTCGCTATCATCATTCGACCAGGCACACCTGGAAGTTCGATGCGCATCTCTATCGACTCCTGGAGTTGAGGTTCCCCACACCGACCTAAGTGATCGCAGGATAGAAGGAGAGCAATGAGGCCTCCCCAAAGGCTCCCTCCCTAAGTACAGGCGGACCTACCTTACTGAGCCCACACTAGAAATTCATTGAGTAGAGCCGGAGTGTGAGAACTCCAGGATGGAATGTCAACCATGTACGGACCTCAGCCATCCACTCTGTCAAGACTTCAAGCAGATATCATCATAGATAGTGGGTTCGCAGGTGCTCCTTCTGAAACTCATCACTCGGTGGGAGGGTGTCAAGGAGAACTTGTTGGTTGGCGAATGGATACAGAAAACGGCCCGAAACCAAAAGTCAAATGAAAAAAGACATGGACTAGAAGCAGACGATAGGAGACCGAAAAGGGGTATGGCAAACTCGAGTAAGTAGGTCGGTACGGAAGAGTAGTTGTTCACCAAAGAAACCATTTCTCCAGAGGCATTCTCCGGTTGTTCAAAATTGTCCTTTCCTAACGCTATCGTTGTATAGTATAGTATCGGATGGGATAGGAGAGGATCAAATAGGTGTATTCAACGGATTCTTCTTATGGGCCTCCCAGACCCGGTGGCAAGCTCCAGCGCCATAGTTTGTTCCCCCTGTCTGCGCCATCTTTGTACCTGGGAATGGATGTAGGCTTCGCGAGAATCATTGTTAGGCTTCTTTAAGTGGTGGACACTCGTTTGAGTAATGAGTAACTCCCTCGGAGGACTGGCAAAAGGAGACGGTAAACAATATTAAGTATGTGTGGTGCGCAAAAGAAGATAGTAAGAGAAGCATATATAAAAAAGAAAGGTGGGCAACCCTAAAACGTGAAGTAGCTGTTCCGTTCATTAGTAGCGGCTCAAGCAAGGGCGGCTGTCAGGTCCCCAACCCCAATCATGGGCGGGCGGTAATACCTTCCTTCCGCTCCCATTCTTACTTCCTATATATATATATATATATATGTGATTTCGTTACCATTTGAAGGAATTGAAAATCGCTTTCCCGCTGAGGGGAAGGAGATTTCCTTTTTTTTCTCCGAAGAATATTTGTTGATTTCTTATTTGATTTGAAGAAATAAAATGATTTCTTGCCCCATCGGTTATTGAGAGATTTACGCAGGGGACAGGGCATCCCCCCATCCCCCGAGCAAGTCAGCGTGGAATTCGTTAGGCACAGACCCCTCTAAACTCGTCAATACTTAATGGAACCATCGCTTCGCTGGCTAGGTCTTACTACCTCTTCCGTAGGTAGTCTGGTGGGCGGGTCAGCTTTTACAACTCAAGTATGCCAGCCGTTCTCGAGAACAAATAACCTCTGCCCTCCCCCGACTATCTACCCCACCATCTGTTGGTTTGGCCTTGAGAGGGGATTGGGAACACTTTCCACGACAAGCCAACAAACAAAATCTCTATCGATCTATCAGGGTGAGCAGGGTGAGTGCTGTCGCGGCATAAACAGCATTTGTTAGCTGCTGGTTGAAGGGCTAGCCTTAGGTGGTATATGTCATGTCAGTCGAATCGCACTTTGCGATTGAATAGAGCCGTCAGCGTTCGTTCATTTATATAGTAGCAAGCAAGATTGTGTTCTGCCCGAACCATCAAATTGATACCACCCTGAAAAAATGACCCAGTAAACCGCTTGCTCTCGTCCATCCACTATAATTAGGCGTTGAAGTAGTGGGGGCTACACGACTTTATTTTCTTCCCTTGCAACAGATGCACAAGTAGCCTATCAATTGATGGGAGTACGAGATTCTTCGGGTGGGCTTGGGCCGGCGCCCGCCTTTCAATATGCTTTTATTTCAAGCGGTCCCTACAAAAGAGACAAAGCATCGATAGCTTTATTAGCAGCAGCAGCACAGACCACACTAGCAAACAAACAACCGTATTGAACTAGGATAGGAGGCTAACTAACGGACCTAACCACAGCACCGGCTGCACTTACAGCATTGGCATCGGCAATGGCGCAGCAGAAACACCCGGCAGATACAATCGACAGAGTGCCTGCTTGCATCTTGAGCCTGCTTATGACCCCCTCATCTATGTATGCGCCAGTATAGGAGTATACGCATCTTGAGGAGGGAGCCTAGGATTCCGCTATTGAGGAGGTTCTTTTGTGGTTTGATGAGCTGCCTATACCTGGTCGATTGAACGTTGCCCAGCTCAAACGAGTTAGCCAATTCAGTTTTCAGAACTTGGTTGCAATGTTGCACGGGAGAAAGTAAAAACATGCCCTCTCCTCTGCATTCTTCATCCCCTAGATTCACCGAGTTAGCCAAACAAAAGGAGTAAATAAAGCCAATTCCCACAGCCTTGAGCGATATATAAGTAAGTTAGGGAGCCAGTTCGTTGCCAATAAGCCAAAAGCCAAGTTGGAAGGTTTGGTTTAGTCTCCAAGAAGTGACCCACCCAACAAGGGTTTTTCTTCTTCGGAGATCAATTCCAACTGTCCAATCGGGGCTAGATATAAGGTATTATTTGGCCCTTATCAAACAAACTGCATATGCCAAAATATCTTAAATAATACGAGTCGCTTTTTTACGATTCGTATTGGCCCTATTCCTAACCAATATCCCACCAACCAAAAGGTATTAAAGCAATCAATTATTTAGGCGGAAAAGCGGAATATATGCATGCCCCCATCTCAAAATACGTAGGCCAAGGTAGATAGATAGATGATTCACCAATTCCTTTAGCCAATTGATTTTGAAGATCTACTTGATTCACATGAACACAATTCAACATGGTGAATTAGGAGTTTTTCCAGTTGCTAATGATGATCATCCTGTACTGCCTTTGCTCTTGCAAGTTATACTCATTATTTATGGAATGTGAGCCAACCAAGATCTCAGGTAAGGTGTGCTCTGCTAATGAATGAATCATGAATCGTAGCGTGTAGAAAGGAAAGAGCCCGCCCCGGCGTGAGTCAAATTTAGGTGTGTGCCTGGGCGTGGTTATCCTAATCGTTCATGATCAAAGCAAAGTGGGCGGGGATATGCTTTGATGTGTATTCCCTGGCAGGCCTCTAAGTATGTACCCGCGGCTAGGGTGCTTCTTGTAAGGATAAGGAATGAACAAAGTGACCTAAGTAAGCTGTCAAAGGCGCCTTAAGTGTTCCTGCGCCGGAGCTCGCGTGTTCCCTACCGAAGTCCTAGTGTGGCTAGTGCGGAAGGAGTGCTTTTTGGAAGTATGCGAGTGGACGTTATCAGTGCCAATGGGGACCGTTGTTGTTCTATTGATTCTTAATCTCGAGCGTTATCGCCTAAGCCTGTAGGCAAAGCGCATAGCCAGGGTTAAACAAGGAGGTGGACAGAGATAAACGAAGAAGAGCAAGAGCCTTTGGAGCCGTTTCTTACCTATCTCTAGTAAAGATCCATCCCTAGTAAAGATCTAGTCTCGCTTAAGTCCAACGAATAAAATAACCCGTGCTCTTCTAAACTACCGCTAAGGTACGTGTTGTGACTCGACCGTTATGGGAGAGGTACGAGGGACGTGTTGTGAAGAACCCAAACTTTACGTTCGTGAAACACTTCGTTTCAAGTAATAAGGCAAGCGTAATTACATATATAATAGCAGCTCGGAGTTGGTCGAAAGATTGACTTCATAATGCATAATTACATATATAATAGCAGCGATATTGTATTGAAATGAAGTCAATAAAGTAATTGATTTGAATCTCATTTCGTCAAACCCATGCAACATATATAAAGCATCTACAGCTTAAGACGGAATGTCGAATTCAGTCCGCGTGATTGATCGATTGAGGGCCTGAGTGATTGATCGATTGAGGGGAAGAAATAGAAGGTGATACCGTAGCTCTTTGAGGGGAAGAAATATAGTTCACTTACCTATCAATGAAATCAATTCTTATCGAAATTAGGAGATTGCATAATTACATATATAATTAATTACTGGATTGACCTTGTCAATTCGTATCGGATTGATTTCTTCTTTTCTCAATTCTTCGATTGTGTAATTACGTATATAAATATAAGAATCTGAAAGGAGAGGATGCGCAAGCAAGCTCGACCAACGGGAAGAGGATGCGAAAGCACGCTCGACTGTAAGGAGAGGAAGAATGGCTCGCCTGACCACAAATAAGTGGGACGAAGAGATGGCTCACCTGACAACTGACAACGGAAGGTGAGGAGGTCATGATGATCTGCATGTTTCCATACTATGACACTAGGGCGTCAGATAGGTTTCTTAGATCGGCTCAAAGGAGCGGTTCACGGCTCAAGATCATTTCATCATTTCTCTGAGACAAGATCAGGTCTTGAGTTGGCAGAGGGCTAGAGATTTTCTCTTGAGTTGACGCTTCGATTCCCAAATATGAAATCACCCCTTTCTTATGTGTTGGATGTTGCAAAACTTTAGTGAGAGGCATGGGAATATTAAGCTTACCGATTTCGTGCTTTAAGTTGAAAGAAGATGCATTCAATCACTGAGTTCCTATGACCTTAACACTTTGAGGCCTTTGTTTTGAGACAACTTTCCTTTGTGTGAGTGCTTTGGATGGTGCAGATATATCGATATCCTTTATGATGGGATCCAGGGGTCGTTCATACTTAGCAACTTGATAATGATCTGATGTGACCATAGACTATTCATTGTTATGCTTATCTCATGGTTCTGGTGTTTCCTCCTTCCGCAACTATCTTTGTATTAACCTACATTAATATCCCCCTTATACCCTTGCAATGATGTTACTTGGAACTGATCGTAGCAGGGAAAAATCAATTTGAATTGGTTCATCCTCCTATTATATAGTTACATTGCTCTCCTTTGATGTTTTTCCCACCTCACCTCTCATGGAGGAACTCCTGAGCTCACCCGATGAGTTGGTACCCATTCATTGTTGGGCCCTAGGATGATGAGTTAGCATATTGAGTTGCATGGGGAGATCATTTTCATTCGAACTCTTAGGTCCATAGTATTCCCTCTTGCACACCAGGGGGTGGTGGATCCAATTAGCATGTGGTTTCTAAGGTTGAGGGGCCTACATATCCTCTATTCTGGTTTCTCTCTGAAGTATGACAGGAGGTCTTTTGGAGGGAACTTGACTTGAAAGTAACTAATTACGGGATGGAGGGGTGGGACCTGCAAAGGAATGCACTACTTTATTCTGCTTGACTCTGCTAAGATCATTCTCCATGACCTTAAGGAGTCTCGTTACTTCCTCCAAGGTGTTCAGGTTTGTTTTGGATACTGATGCCCCTGGCTCCCTTCCTTCCCCCTTCTCATTCAATCCTCAGGGCTCGGGAGAAACCAACCTAGTTCTGAAAGGAATATCGACCATTATTATGTTACTCTCAAGGTATTCTGCATCATTGAAGAGAGTTTCCAAGTCTGGAGATCTTTTTCGCTTAGGCGCAAAGAGAATTCAGCCTCAAATGAGGAGGCTTAAGCTATCATGGCAGTAGGTTCAGATGGATTTACTACCTCAGGAATCTGGTGGTAGAACTTGCAGAAGTGAGTGGTAAACTCCGTGACAGATTCACCGTGTACCTTTTTAAGGGAATTGACCTCCATGAGATATTGCTTTTTATCTTTTCTGAGTCCACATTTATATTTATTCAATAATTTTGAATGGAAATTCACCCAATGAAGGATAGAACCATTCGGTCAATTTCAGAACCATATCCGTAAA
>Ga0224573_1000005_pt1 | contig 31801 bp, 26 predicted proteins | sample CRU1metagenome_FD_189088 | JGI IMG/M metagenome (GOLD analysis project Ga0224573, IMG submission 189088) | Spruce roots microbial communities from Bohemian Forest, Czech Republic - CRU1 | ecosystem: Host-associated > Plants > Roots > Unclassified | place: Czech Republic: South Bohemian Region... | reverse complement strand
CGATCAGCGGGTTCATTCTCTTGGTGGTCAATTTAGTGTAGGCCCTTGGTGTTTCTAGGTCCGCCTGTCCCAGGGCTATGGTTGTAAGGGGGGGAGTGGGGTGAAGGGTTCCCCGGTGTGTGTTGGAAGGGGGGTTTTAAGTAGGAACAAGCTGTGTTTGTTCCGTAGCGTGCAACTTTAATTGGCTGCTATTTCCCCAGGGAGGTAGGAACAACAAGTGTTCCGTAGCAGTAAGTGAAGTAGGAGCTAATGTTCCGTATATGTAAGTGAGGGGTTGGGGCCCCAGTGGTATGTGTGTTGGTGGGCTGGCGCTTGGAGTGCTTGGTGGGCTGGGCAGGGGAACACGGGGTAAAAAAAGAAATCTTGTTATCGTGGCAACTTGGCTCAATCAATATCTCATCTGGTGGCAACTTGGAAACCTCAATCACAATATCTCGTCTGTAGGCAACATCATGGGAAAAAGAATATCTCGGGTAGGAAACTAGCCCGGGAGAACTCCTCAATCAATCTCATTTTGGACTTGTTGTTTAAGGCTTCTTCTGTTGGAAAGGCAAAAGGTTTTCGGCTTAGGCTTTTGGTTAAGGCAAAAGGATTCCTTCCTTATACGGGACTTAGTGACTCTATTCTGGTGATGAAGGCTGAAGATGAAAGGTTCAAGGCTGGCATCTGTGGTACTTCCTTGGTGGGCTAAAGGAGGCTCCTGGCAAAAGGTTACTTACATCTGTTGGCCCTGGTAAGGTGGGTGTGGGGTGAGGCTATAGGTGCTAGGCTATAGGTGCCGGGCTAAAGGTGAAAGGAAAAAGGGTAAAGGTTCCTGTCTTCTGCCTGATGGTGGCCTTGGTGAGTCTGGTGATGAAGGCGAAAGGTGAAAGAAAGGTCAAGGGCTGTTCCGTCGAGGTAGAGTAAAGAAAAGAATGGGAAACAGTTCAGAGCGAAAGAACAAAGAAAATATATATGCTCATTTATAATGCACGTTAACACACCTATACCTTTAAGGGAATTACAGCGGATACGCTTTTCTCATAGCTACACCTCGATCTCGACCTCGACCCTCGTCCGACCACCGGGAGGAGTGGATAAATCCCCTCAAAATCAAACCTTGAACCTCGAACTATTCCTCGAACTATATCCTCTAACCTATACCTCGACCCTAGACCCTTGACCTTTACCCTTGACCTCCACCTCGAACCTACACATATACCCTCTACCGCTACGGAGAACTCGACCTCTACCACCCTACATGGTAGATACCTCTACTACCCTATACCCCACATAGAAAACCCTGACCCCTTACCTCGACCTAGACCAGAGAAGAGCGTTAGAATAAGGAGCTTTAGCAAATGGTTTGTTTGTCGGTTGGATCCGAAAGAAAAGCATTTCACCAGTTTCATCGCTTTAGCTCATGGCGGACTTAACTGAACGGTATGGAACTATGGTACTACTTCGACTAATGAAACACTGAACGGGACGGAAGGAACTATGGTGCCTCTTCCACCTAACGGAACCAACAGAACCAACAGATCGTGTGGAAGGAAGGAAAAGCAGAGCGCATTGGACCGATAAGAGCGTAGCTTAGGACTATGAACTGTTACGCAGAGCAGAGCGCAGAAGAGCAGAGAAGTGTGCGCAGAGCCCAGAGGACGGTACGAGACGGGACGGAACAGAAAGAACTACGGTACGGGAAAAGATGAACCAACTGAACCAACTGATCGTGTACGCAGAGCGCAGAAGATGGAACGGTACGGTACGGTACGGGACAGACCGATAAGTGTGCTCACAGCCCAGAGATAGGACGAAAGGTAGGTTACCATAAAGTGTTGTGTGTATCCGCCCTTGTCAACGCCATATCAATCGTCGCTATTGCCAAGGCCAATCACCATCAAAATCGACTTTGAAATGTGCATTGGAACCTCCTCAATCATCGAACTTGCCAAGCCAAGCTTGTAGTGCCTCCCCCGAATATGTTCTTCAATTGAGTCAATCCATCAAGTCAAGCCCGTCTCTTATACCTGTCCTGTGACCGCTAGTGTAACGGCACCCACCAACTGTGGGACCGGACTCACCCAACTGCGCATGGATCAAATCCAATCAATCAATCACTACTCATCGGTGACTACTCACTAACATCCTCGCTCGCAGTGTCGGCAACACCCTGCCCTGTGCCCCTTCCCTAGATGGGCTGTCTAAATAGGTGGGCTCTTGGATAAATCCTCCTGGCATCCCGCTTCCTCTCCCATACGGTCGAGCCAGCTTTCGCTTCCTCTACCTTCACTGCGAGGTACACTTTGCTATCACTCATCAGAAAAACCAATTGCTCGTGCTCCCGAAACTAGTTATTTAGTGTGAATGAATAAGAATAATCAGTGTGGTTCAGGGCCCTAATGGGATCAGTTGGAATTGAAACTGGATCAATAATTGAATAAACAACGGACGGTGCTTCTTACTATGCCCCTGTCACCACTTCCTCTACTGTTGGTTCAACTGGAGATAGATCTGTTTAATATGAGTATGGGTCTGAAACTAGTTTTGAGTACACGAGGTAAACCGTATTCGCATTTGTTCCCACCTTTGCTTCCGCTTAAACTGAGCTCAGTAGTCTTTCCCGCGGGTTAAGAAGTCGTCTTTCTACGAGCTTATCTAAGGTATTCCTCGCTCAACTTATTATGGTCAAGCGAGCCATTCTTTCATTTACTATTGGGTGTGGGGGTTTTGGTCGAGCGTTAAAACCCTTGCTATAGGCTAAATAGATTATACGGGCTTATATACTCGTATTAATCCATATACTTAGTACGTATAAAAGGTCTACCTACCCACCTGGGACGGAATCAACAGGATAAACCACTTGCTCCTTTGCGACTAGAGATAGAACTAGATTTGGGAGTGCAACTGGCTTTCGAACGGGTTCTTTATAAGGATCCTCTGCCACCTATCTTTCTAGTGATGGTGGTGAGGATGCTGGTTCATATGGCGATGCTTTGGGCTAAGATGCTGTCTTCCTTATTGAGATCCAAAGCCCGTTGTTCTGGTTTCTATTCCTGGTCCTAAATATCTATTTGTTCGGAGGAGTTATGCGGATGCAAAGGCATATACACCACCTGCGGAGCGAAGACATAGGCACCTGCATGGCACCGTAAACAACCGACTAATAATAAGCTGGTAAAGCGGTGTTCTTTGGGTTCGTTCAACGGGAGCCAGAGTTAATAAAGTGGTGGTTAGCTTAGTTACATAGTCCCCCAGCGAAAGATCCAGTGGCGGAGTCCTTAGTTACAGATCCAATTGACTAGGAACCAGAAGCAAAGATAGACAGAAAAACAGAAACATCTTAAACGCTTTACCTGCTAAGCAATAAACCAGACCTATATCCAGCGGTTGGAGATCGAGATCCATAGCCATATGCATTTACAAAGCAAGCTGTTTACCTTGCAGAAGTGGAGGCAGAGGCTGAAGCAACCGCAGATCTAATTCCGGCTCCCTAACCAGATAAGAACCAGTTGTTGTCCCACCACTAGCATCAGTTTATTCAGCACCGCTAGCACCAGTTCCAGCGTCTGACCCAGGCGTGATTCCAGTCGTTGGCCTTGAATCAGCAACAGAAGCAAAGGCGATTGAAGCTGTTGACCTTGACCGAATTTATATAGAATCAGTTAATACCGCAAAGGTACCAACTATAGTTGCATTTGAAACAGAACCATTTTACCCCGTAGTGAGGACCGGGGCAATAAAGGAAGCATAGATATAGGCAAAGGTCAAGGTGAAGGCAGTTTCTGTCCAAGCGGATCTAGTTCATTTTGTTTTTGATTTAGTCGACCTCGCATCACATCAGTAGTAGATCCATATAAAGTGGGATACCCTGTTGAAAAGCACTCGTAGTTTCAGTACTTTACCAAGCTGATGTTTACTTTGAACCGGCAACTAGAACGGAGGCAAAGCCAAAGGTAGCATAGCTTGTTCCAGTTCCAATTGATCCGGTTGGAGTTTATCTAGTTTTTATTTAAGAATCATTTTACCCAGTTATTTATCCAGGTTCATAGCCAGCAGCATAGGTAGGAGCAACGCTATCCGCATTAAAGCAAACGTTTGAGACAGATCGAGAGCCATAGCCACCTGCTGTTCTGGTTTATTAAGATCTTCCAGTTTCAATTCCAGAGCCCCTAGATCCAGAGCTAGAGGTTCCCCGAGCTTTTCCACACAAGGCCAGCGGGCTACGAGATAATAGATAAGGCTAAAAGAATGAGTAGGTACCCTGATCGGTCCACCCGCCACTATACTCGTAGTATATTGCCTTTAAGTGCCACGGGCAGTTCGGTTGCCGTTCCATCCCACGTGGACCTTCAATCCAATCCATAATCTCGAAGTGTTCGATTGTCACAGTAGGCCAGCACGCTGAAGGCCTAGCTCACCGGGACATCACGGACTCTTTGTTATCCCTCGGCAGGGACTATTTCCAACAAACCAGAAAACGTTGCCACAGGATTCCATACAGCTCATAAAGATCTACGTTATACACCGCGCCTCCTACGTCCCTCACCTACAGTTTATCGCCAGTTAGAACAGGACTTAAAGCAGCCTATCACTAGACGGGAAGTAAGGTGTTTCCCCTATATACAATGCACTTATCTCGAATCGCTGGTCCTCCAAACATAAGAGTAGCCCCACTACCTCCCCACCACTCGCTCGAAAGTCACTCTCGATGCTTCACCGGGCAATTACAGTCAACTTCATAGGGCCAGCACATTTCGGTAAAGCAGTCCTACCTAAGCTCGCTCGCAGAATCTCAGAATAACGAACCTGTCCGGAATCCGCCCTTCCCTTAATCGCATCCAAGAATCTCACTGCCCTCTAGCCTAACTTCTAATCAGAGTTAGTGTCGCGTTCAAAAAGTTTCACTCCCGAAAGAGAGAGGTCGGAGGGGACACGTACCCCTGGATAGTAGTCCCATTCATTCAGAGCGAGGGATAGACCAGTAACGAGCGAGGGATAGACCAGTAACGAGAGATAACTCAAGCCAAGCCCCTTCCTTAACGAAGGAGAACCCAGCTAGTATGGACATGCCCCTACATGGGGGGATTAAGTCACTATCTCCATATAGATAAGGAATGGGAAAGGGAAGATAAGGTGAGAGAAAGAACGTCTAAAATAAAGCATCTCTGAACCAAAGCCTTTTCTATTTATGATAGAATCACAGGACAATCACCAAATACTAAATAATAACTCACCAATATACGAAATAATACCCCATCTATATTATATACGAGTCACCAAAGCCTTAGTTATTTACGAAGCCCAAAGATCTATTTACGAAAGAATAAGCCTTAAAGGACTCACTTGTAGATTGACCTAACTTACCACCTTGTAGATACAGACAGTTACCTCACTTACCTACCATTAACTAGCACTCCTTTCCAATAGATACGGTTACCTAACTTACCTACCCTAGTCCAATCACTCCTTAGATTAATACGCCGAACGGCTTCAGACTGACTCAACGCCGAAAGGCATTTTTATGCCCTTACTTACAAGAAAGAAAGCACAGAACCCGCCTGTAAGGATTCGCTAATAAAAGCAATCAAAGAGTAGTATTAGCAATAGGCGTATCATTTTGTAATAGAATATGATTTCACCACTTCTCTTATCCTCGCTGAACGGCAACTTGGGTGCAATCCCCCTATCAGTTAGGCAGTCAGATGGCCTAGGAAACGATATGCTGGCGTACCGCTGAGATCCTTAAACGACTCCCTTCCTTATAGAAGAAGCGACCAGACCTAGGAAAGTAAGGACTCTCCCGTATTAAGGAATGGCAATGCATCGCATGCATGATTAAGTCTAGAGATTTCAGAAAGAGGATAAATAACTCCATAACACTATTCCACTTAGCTACCGAATCAAGAAAGGTTTCCGTTCCTTTATCCAAACAAAGTGTTAAGGAGAAGGCAAGCGTAATTACGTCTATAATAAAGCGTAATTACATATATAATTAATTACCAGCAGCATTGTTGAAGGATTGACCTTACCGGCCAACTCTTCATTTTCTTACAACCCTGCTCTTTTTCCTTCCCCGATGCGGGAAAGAGCTAACGCACCTGTATTACTTATTTGGTGTGGGGGCTGGTCGAGCGATAAATCCCTGTTTTTATCTCTCGTTGTGCTTGAACCACAGCACATTACTGTCTGAGGGGCTGAGGTCAAGTGGAAGAATGGCAACAGAAAAGCAAAAGGAAGGAGGTTACTAAAGATCTGAATGATTGCCCGAAAGAAAAAAGACTCCGATAATAATGAAATAATAAGAAATGCATAATTACATATATAATTAATGACCAGATTGACAGATTGGATTTGAGGGGAAGAAATATGAGGCATAACGTATTGCCGGAATAAATCAAGGGAGAACCTTACCTGAGCTATCTCTTTGAGGTACGTTAAGTGACTCGCCCGAAAAAGGGCGAGGTACGGAGAGAAACGGAGTCGCTCGCCGGGTCGAGGTACGAGGTACGAGTCGCTCGCCCGACAAAGAGCTCTGCGAAGGAAGGGCTTCCCCCTTATCATTCAAGGCCCAACCCTGGGTACGTTCTATCTTCACGAACCAAGACTTCCTTGGCTAACGACTGCCACTATTTGAGAACTCAGTTTGGTGAATCAAAGAAAATATTGCATCCATACGAACCGGAAGGTTTAGGTAGTGGGCAACCTGGCAAACACAAACACAAATAGGCGCATCCGCAGGAAGACACTTATCCACTCAGCGAACGGTACTACTAAACGAACGGTACTCGAAGAATCGTTACTGAACATTCCTCCTGTAATAGGTAATGCTCCCGTAGCAATTACATCTCGTTGTTCGGGCTGTCAGTTCATCTCACTCACTATTGATTGGCCATTTGATGAATGGTCACAGTGCTGTTCTTCTTAGGTCGGCTTGTCGCTATCTTGTGGTACCAGGCCATAACGATCAAATTTGAATCGCGAACCCCCGTTCGATGAAACAACAGCTAGTAGAATCAAGTACGGAGTGGCCCAGGTTAGTCTTTCCCAATACAATACAATCTATTTTACAGGGTGAAATCACTTCCGAACAAAAGAGGTCAAGGTTACTCTATTGGATTTATCATTGGGTCCGAAAGCACACTCATCTTCCGGCTTTATTCTATTTCCCACTTCCCCTCGACCATCCAAACACCCGGAAGCTCATACCATTCCAATGCTCCTTTTCGCCATGCATAAGCTGTTCGCCATGCAGCATAAGCTAGACAAACAATTGATAGAAGCACGAAAATCCAACCAATATAAATGAAATCCTTAGGTCTACTCACCAATACATTGAAACTAATAGCCAGGGGAGGGCTGTTGAACATAACAACGAACAATAACTCGAGCAAACAAACACCTCATAACGAATCATCAATAGAATCTATCTTCTTGGGTAAGGTAAGAATTTGATCCGGAGTTTCTTGAGTGAGGTTTCTACTTCCCTAATATGATCTCATCGATCTACAGTTTCGTGCATAGCTTATTCCGAAATGAATTCCAATGAATTTGGTTCGCCAGAGACACTTGGTGATCGTAGGCCGCCCTACACCCCCTGTTTGGTTGGGGTTATCTCAACAAACTCAACTACTTTGTTCCACCCCTCTCGCCTACAACAACATTCCCCCGGGAGCGGGCCACCCACTAGCAAACCATCATACATAGATATAGATAGATATAGTTCCATAAATACCGGCCCGGCCACTTGTAGTGCGCTACAATAGATTCAAAACAAATCTGATTGCATGCCGCGTTCAGGCTCAGGATTGCGGCACATCTACCATACGTCTATCAGTCACCTTTCTATGGCCATTCACACTTTTCCTATTTTCAGGAGAAGAAAGAATATAATGGGCTAGAACTAAAAACTGTTTACTCATATTCGGCTTTCACTTGATTGGGGAGAGGACATTCTAGATGATCGAGTGAAAACACTCCGTAGTGAATTGGGAACGAAGAGTCCCCAATTCAAACTACTTACTCATCGAGGGGGTCGCAAGCGATAAGGAGAACGAAATGATAGATTCGTTGGTTGGAATGAAATTATAGATGAGGATCCTCCCACTCACTTTACTTTCGCCATGCTAACAAGCTCGGCATCCAGACCAAACAAGTGTCTCGCACATGTAATTACGCAGAATGATTATGGCAGCTTTGGGTGCAAAATGACATAGTAATGTTACGCCCCGAACGCCCCACCGAGCACACGCCATAACCACATCGTTAAATATTCTGAGGGCTAATATTATATTCTATTCTATTTGGTGAAAGAAATAGAACCCTGTAAACCGATATTGAATCCTCTTTCTTCCTCAATACTTGAAACCCTCCTATTCTTCGTTGCTCAAGTTGAGGGAGCCAATCAGCCCCAGCCCAATAAGTATTGTATTTTGGGAATCAATAAAATTCGATAAAGTGAAAGGGAAAATGAAAGGCAGGAAAGGCGAAGGCGACGGCGAAGGCGAAGGCGAAGGCGACTTGAGCCTTCGATATGAATGTTGTTGGAAAGGGGATTGGGGAGTTTGAGGAACGTAGTCGCTCGACCATAAGGGAGAGGGGAATCAATATTGTCTGCCATTGAAGGCAATGAATCAAACCCGGATTCGGTATCATTAGTCATATCGTATCTACTTTATCGGGAAAACCGGAAGTGGTATTACCCGTCATTCTGGAGAAGCTGCTGAAGGCAGAATAGACTCTAGTGCCTTTCGGAAACAATCCTACAGGGCGAAAGGTAGAGCGGAAAAACTAGTAGTTCTGACACGGTAAGCTTAAGACTACTGCGTAATAGTACTTACTGCATAAGACTAAGCTAGTAGTTCTTACGGCTTAAGACGGAAGCTAATAAGACGGAAGCTAGTAGTTATTACTGTTGCCATAGTTCTTTCTCGGAAGCTTAATACTAAGGCAAGTAATAAAGTCTTTACGGCATAAGACGGGCGGAAATAGACTAATTAAAGTAAGTAAGCAAGACCTGGAAAGTCCATAGGGCAGTCCATGCAACTAAGTCGACTAATCCAGTGTCTAAAGCTAATTGACACGGACTAAGGCTGCCAGGCACGGAACGGCAAAGGCGGGGCACTCTATCTTTCTTTTTAGATTGAGAATGACAAGAATGGAGACAACCTTCTTAGGCTGGAAATAGTGAGAAAGAGAATAAGGCAGAAAGAAGAGTTCTATACTAATAGTCTCTAGTGGAACTACAATACTAATAGCATCTAGTTCAAAACAATGGAACTGATAGAGCTAGAATTAGTTCAGAGCTGTAGCTCAGGGGAACTGGAACTTAAGGATGGAGACCTTACCGGAATAAGGCTAGTACTAAGGCAAGTTAAGGCTTTCACGATAGGAAACAGCGGAATCTAATTAGTTTAAATAAAGATAATTTCTCACCCTCTCACGGTAGGAAAGGGAAAAAGAACCAGGCTTTCACTTACCCGTTAGAAATCTAATTTATTCTTTTTTCCCCAGAGAAAGGCACTAAGAAAGAAAGCTTGGAACGGGAGGAAAGGGAACTTGCCGTTCTATATGAATTATAACGACTATGATACCTGCATATCTACGTTTCACTGGCACTGGAAGTTGACCTACCTACTCCTACTATAGAGACTCTAGCTTAAGTCCCACTTGCCTACGGTATGGACTAGCGGCAAGTCCCTAGTCCCTGGTCTTAGTCCCATGCCTTAAGGTAACTTGCCTTTTTCCGTGCTTTAGTCCGTAGAGAAATAACTACGGCAACAGTAAGTACTATTAGCAGTAAGGTAGTAGTTCTTAGTTAGTGCATGTGGTGTGGACACAGCTACGGCAACAGACTACAGCTAGTCTTTAGTGCAAGTAGTACGGCTACTCTAAAGTAAAGCAAGTAGTTCAAACTTATTGTACTTACTGCTGTTGTTTATCTCTGATAACCTGCCCTTGCACCCAGGCCAACTTCTTCCATAGCCGAGAGGAAGGAGAATAAAAGAAGCATAGAGCTTCGCGTAAGTGAAGCTAGTCCCCTTTCTTTATCACATCTATAAATAAAGCACTTTATAACCCTTATCAAAAAATGGATGACTATTATTCCTATTTCCATTCCTTATTAGAAAGCACTTATAGAGCTGAGCGTAAGTGAAGCTAGTCCAGTCCCTGAGCTTTAGCGAAGAAGCAAGAGGTTGTATCCATTCTTTGAAAGAGCTTACTTAGCAGAGCGTCAGCGATCCCCTGAGCTCTAGCGAAGAAGCTAGAGGTAAGTCTCCATCCATTCTTTGAAAAAGAAATAGAAAAAGAAACCTTACTTAACTGAGCGTAAGCGAAGAAGCTATAAAGCGAAGAAGCTTCTTGTTGTGTCCATCCATTATTGAAAGAAAGAGGCCTTTACTTCAAAGAGCTACAATGGGAAGCTATAAGGTAAGGTAAAGTCCACTAGTGTTGTCCCCTGAGCTCTAGCGAAGAAGCTCTTTTCTCCATTGAAAGAAATAGACAACTATAAGAAGTTCCCATTGTAGTTCCCAATATATGCTAATAGAAAACTCTTATTTCTGCCTTCTGAACCTCTGTAGTTCCCACTAGATGCTATGAGTGAGTCTAGAACTAGTAGAGAGTGAAGCTGGATAAGGTCTACTTTCATCTCCTTTACTTGTGATGCATATTGAGTCATTCCTCCTTCCTATTCTTTCTGCCTTCTGAACCATGAGAGTAGAACCAATAGAACCAATATCAGTGAGTAAGAGCATTTCTTTCCACTTGTGTCCCCTGAGCTACAGCGAAGAAGGCCAGGTAAGGTTGTTTGTGTCCCCCCTTCCAGGTCCTCCCAGTCCCGTTCCAATTAGCGGCACTTTCCGGGATAGGGTAATAAATGAGATTTATCACTTAACAGTGTCTCGCCTGGTTCTTTTCCACGGCCTCATGTTCCACGGATAGGTCCTCATGTTCCACGGCATCCTGCTCGACGTCATCATGTTCGACCGACAGAACATACTGCTCCTGCCTTATCACTTGGGTCAGTATCGAACAATCCGTCCGTAGTCCCGCCCCTCTCCTCTCTGCCGAGGTGGGAGTGCAAATAGGCGAAGCCATAAAATCTAGGCCTGCCAGCCTGCCTGCCAGCTTGTACTCAATGATGATGGTACTCAATGGCCGGTACTCTATACAGGAGAGTCAATCCACTCTATGTTGGGTATACATGCTTTTAGTCAATGCCCCTTTTCGATGCCTGTTGTATATGCGTTCGATCCAGGTGGCGAGGACGCTAGTAGATGTTGATACTCCATGCTGCTACTCTAAAAAGCGATCCCAGGTGGCGAGGACCGTACTCGCTGGTAGTCAATTTCTGCTGGTGCCTATCCACTCGATGACAAGAGGCGATCCAAGAGTTGATTCAGGTAGCGATCACTTTATCCAAGAGGTGATCCAAGAGGTGATCCAAAAGGTGACGCCAGTAGTCGAGCCCAAGAGTAAATGCTGCTGGTACTCAAGTAATCGGTCCACTCGGTGGTTGTACTACATGCTTTTAGTCAATGCCCCTTTTCGATCCAGATGTGTTCCATGCATTCTCGGTACTCAATGCTGATAATACATGCTGCCAATCGATTACAGGTGGTGATCCACTCAATGCTGCTTCTACTCGATGTTGGCGCTCTATGCGCTGTTGATGCAGGCGATCCCAAGGGGTGATGATCCCAGGCAGGTGTTGATGCCGGTCATAGCTTGGTGGAATGGGGATACTGGGCTGGGCTGGATACTCATTGACCCTAGAAGCTCTAGTCAGGGAAGCTCTAGTTGGTTCATTTATGATGCTCTGGTCAGGGAAGAGTCGGTTCATGAAGCTATAGTCTGTGACAATTAGTACGTGCCCTTTAGCCAGCCAGGAAGGAAGGAGGCGATGCACTCTATGCTGGTAGTTGAGCCACTCGATGAATAGTTTTGATTCACTTGATGCCACTAGCCGAGCCAAGAGTTGATCCCCAGCATGGAGGTTGGTCCAAGTACCACTAGCCAATACCGGGGGAAAAATAGAATAGATATTACATGGGAACACATCATCGACGTAGACGCCGAGAGCCCATAGTTGATGCTGTCGATTCTAGAGTTGATGCATTCGACGGCTTCTGGTCAGTTTGTGAACCGATCGGTGATGCTTACCTTACAATGCCACCTGTTTTGGAGAAGTTGATGAGCCAATTGGTGTATAATAACGTATATAAGGATAAATGAAAAAAGAAACCATTGACCCTGAGGGGGATAGAGAGCACTGGCTTACCTTTATTAAAATAGGGAGAGGTCTGCACTCAACCTTTATATCGACGGGCGGTTCTAAAGCTCCTCTAAAGCATCGATTCCAATTACGTATGGTTTAATGATGCCTTGAGAAGGGAGAGGATCAATGCCGTTTCAAGTATTGGAATGCTGCATTGGTTTCTGCGTCCAACGGTGGAGTGTATACGACAGTCAAGCATAGGTCGAGGGTCCGCTCTCTATCTGGAATCTCGATCGACCCGTATGCGTATGTATGCGCGCGACCTTTGAAAACGCTTTTCATTTTCATGCAGTGAGAGCGAACTGAGCTGGGAAAGCACTCGACCTCCTGACGTGAGTGCCTAAAGGCCCTCTTCACTTCATGGCCCTCTTCTGTCCGGGATCGAAAGCATTTAAGAAATAAAAGCAACTTGCATTCTACAAAGGAGCCTGGCTCCATAGAATCAAATTGATTTTGAATAGTGAATGAAAGGAAAGGGCCTTTAGTGACGGCCCTCGTAATAGGGAGAGGAGAAGAACAACCTCGGGAATACCACACTTCAAAGCCGATCAATAGAAGCCATTGGTGTAATAAGACGAACGGATTTGGGGGAGAGCTCTCTATCTAGAATCCAGGGAGCGATAGCAGCGAACTAACCTTTAATCTCATGTTCGAAATGCAAGTTGTTTTTTGCTAGAAGAGATTCGGTGCCCTCTCGCTAACGCTCTTCCTCGCTTTTCGGTGCTCTCTCGCTAACGCTCTTCCTCGCTTTTCGGTGTGAGAGCGAGTGCTTCCTTCGATCGCATAACTCAATGAACAGCGTAATTACCAGCTTCCGTGCTGAGAGTGAGAGCGAGTGCTTCCTTCGGTCGGCAATCCGAATGTCTATCTTGACTGTCCTGCTGTCCTTAGTACGTCCTGTTATCAACCCATACCTTGTACGCCCCGTTATAAACCCATATTCCTTGCTTACCCCTATGTCTATTGGAACTCGCCACTAAAACTATTGCTATCGCCACTGAAACAAACTATCGCTATTGCCACTGAAACTATCGTTAGAGGAGGGCAAAAGAAATGGGCAAGCCCCGCCCGCCCTGTTAGCCAACCTATAGATAGCCCGCTTGGCAGTTCATAAGGCAAGCCCCGCTCCTCGAGCCTCAAGTGGCTGGAATGAAGTAGGCAGTGACGATAGCCCGCTTGGCAGTTAATGAGGCAAGCCCTTTTAGCACAAGTGTGGAAATTCATAAGGCAAGCCCTTTTAGCACAAGTGTGGCAAGTCATGAGGAAATAAAACATCCCCTTTCATTAAGTCATGAGGCAAGCAACCTAACTACTCTGCCAGTCATGAGGAAGGCAACCTAACTACTCTGCCAGTCATGAGGAAAGCGACCTCACTACTTTTCCAGTCATGAGGCAATAAACCTCACCTTGAAGGAAGGCAAGTCAGAGAACCTCACCTTGAAGGAAGGCAAGTCAGAGAACCTCACCTTGAAGGAAGGCAAGACTCCACCTTGCAGGAAGGGAAGTAACACCCCTTGCAGGAAGGCAAGACTCCACCTTGAAGGAAGGGAAGTAATAATCCACCTGTTAGGAAGGGAATAAAACACCCCTTTTAGGAAGGGAAGTCTTCCTAATCAAATAAGAAATCATTAGTCACACCCCTTGAAGGGTAAGCCCACGTAGATAGGAGTACGAATAGGAGTACAAATAGCGGATCGAATAGCGGATTAGTACGACTTGACTAGCTAGTACGACGCAATCAAGTCATAGCCATTAGTGACTATAGCTAGCGGAAGCGGAAACGGTATTGGAAGTACACACCGGAATCTGTCGATGGAAGTGAGCGGTACGACTGCACTGTTTGAGCGTAAGCGAGTCTCTAGCTTAAAGTACACACCGGAATCATAGATAAGCGCTGGAAGAGATAAGCACTGGAATGAGCAGCACCGGAATCATGAGCACTCACCGGAATGAGACAAGAGCACTCACCGGAATCGGATACACCGGAATCATGAGCACTCACCGGAAAGTGACTATCTTTATCGAGTCAATTACTCTATCGAGTGACTATCTCTATCGAGTGTTTGTGACCATCACTAAAAATTACCCTCAAATGGATTATTGGGGGTAGGCATGCCCGTAATAAGCCCCTCTCCTCTGGGCGCCTATGCCTGAAGGTAGGCATGGCAGTAGTGCCTATGCCAGAGGGAAGGAAGGCATGAGGAAGGCATCATGAGGAAGGCAGGAGTATATATACCTGGGCCGGGTAGGCATAAATGAGATTCTATCCTGGGCCTATGCCAGAGGGCATGTCAGTAGTGCGCCTAGAGGAAGGCATGCTCATAAGTATAAGTAAAGGGCAGCCTAGTTCGTAGCCTTCTATGGAGGGTCGGGTTCAAATGAAATTAGTCAGGTAGGTATTAGGTCAGGACCTTACCTTCTCTATTTTTAGCCCGGTAATACCTTTAAGTAAGGACCAGGACCTTACCTGAGCTATGCGTAAGTGACCTTAACGCCATAAACCCTAGCGCACCGGACGAAATAAGCGCAGTAAACGAACGACACGTAAATCGAGCGATATCGCGACATAAAGCGAGAGAGAAAATCGAGTTCGTTCGAGATCAAAGTCGAGCGAGAGATCAAAGTCGAGCAAAAGATCAAAGTCGAGCGATAGCGAGAGAGCAAAGTCGAGCGACAGCGAGAGATCAAAGTCGAGCGATAGCGAGCGGACTACCTACAATTAATAAGAAACTCGTAAATGCGGGATAAGCTCATAAATAATAAGAGGGTTCTTTCGAGGTAACTGTACTACATTTCGATAGTTCCTCCAGCAATCAAAGGGTCTCAGGTAGATAGGCAATGTTCTTTCCGATCCCTCCACAGCGACGACCAATCCAACTGTTTAAAAAGAGCATTAATGGGGTAATAGAAGAACGACCAATGCTTATTTCTGTGGAGATAATCACATGCTTCAGACTGGCCCCCTGCCCACCAACGGTGCTGCTCAGGCAGGGCTAAAATGGAAACAATCATGTTGACGGAAGAGAGAAATGTGCCGCGGCAAACGGATACACCTGCCATTCCCAGTTCTCAAGAGTGGGTTGAACCCGGTAGAAGAGTTAGCTGGTGTCTTTAGGGGGGGAGAAAGGCCGGGTTTACCTAGTACAAGCAGCTTACTCGATCGGTCTAAGAGCGCCGAATACAATGAAAGGGTGATCACAGATTCGGACTATTTGGAATGCTATTATCCCAAGCACGCGGGACTATGGAGTTTGAGTGATTATCCCCCGTGGAGGCCTAATTGTCTCTTTAGAAACCGCAGAGCGGCACGCAAAACAAAATTTCCTGATGGTCGAGTTTCATGTTTCCGATAAAGGATTAGTAAAGGATTAGGTTCATAGTTCGCTTTGAAATGGTTAGTCCTAAAATCAATGGAGTAATGGCTACACCTAATTTGGGATTCTGCCTTGCTTCGGGGTTAATACGTAGATAATAGACTCGCTTCATGGTAACCCCGTCTTTATTTATAAGTGGCACTCGAGAAATAAGTCGAAGGCCTTAATCCGGTGCTTCATCGTTCATCATATCCGATTCAGGTGCGATAGTGAGTAAGATGTACCTTCAGGAGAGGGAATCCGGCGGGCATCTCCATCCCCTTGGCGATTGGGAGATATATGGGTAAATAGGCCTATCAGGTGCAAAGAAGTGCCGGTTGGTCGGTTCATTTGATGAGTCGAGTGAGTCTAATTATGTATGAGCATATGATATCTCTAGTATCATTATATACGTGCATCTGATATTTATATATCGAGTGATTGATTGATTTATCATATCCTAACATCAAATAGGTCTAACGTAAGCCTGGCCCTTATGTAACGAAGTACCAGGCCAAGGAAATAAGGCGTATCTTACTTGACGAGGCCGCCCGGGTCCAGGAAAGCCTATTACTTTACGAAAGAGGGCCTTGAACATAACGAAGGAAGGCCCACACCAGTCCTTATCTTCTTGGCCTCATCTTCCCCTCTGACTTTACGAATGAGGGCGACTTATGTCACGAAGTCAATACCAGGTCCCCCCAACCCTCCCAACCTTTCCTCCCCAGCCATATATAATCTAGGTTAACCAGGAAGCTCCATTGGTAGGTCTTCTACTTCGTTTCCACCCCAGAAGCTTCATATCCAACTCTTAGCTAACGAATAAAAGGTTATCCCTTCCTGTAAGTCTTACCTAATGTTTGATTTAGAAGGTCCTGCTCCTGAGCTCTGCTCAGGCAGGTAAGGGGACTGGTCCCGACCTTCCTTACGCTATGCTCAGATTCCCCTGAGCTGATCCCGTCTTATCTGGGCTCGGGTAAGGTCCAGTAAACACTGTTCGAATTGTTCTCAATAGTAAGTATAAGAGGGTTTCTTACGATGAAGTAATAAGAAAAGAAAGGTCTTACCTGAGCTCATTAAGAGCCTACCTCTCGTTCACTCTGGGGATGAGGAGAGAACTCGACACCTTTACTTATAAGAGATCCCGAGTACCTTATGCTATCTCCAACCCACCCCTTAGCTAAGAGGGGAAAATAGGTGGGTGGGATTTCTGCTGGCTGGGCGTGTTATTCGTTACAGGTTGGGCTTTTCTAATAGTTCCAGGCCATTCTGGCTGTTCATTCATTCCGTAAGGTCCAGTCATCTCAACTTTAGAATTCCTTATGAAAGGAAACTCAGTTTTAGACCAATTTTTTATACATACATACATAATAGGGCCCAGTCCTTTACGGTTCTACTTCCTAATGCTTGCCTAACACCGATCTGGCAAGACAGAAAGAATGCTCACCTACCCTATAGGCAGGTTGGTTTTGACAAGCTGGCTAGTTCTTACTGGGTCTACCTACGTTGTGGGGTGGGGGCAGAGACATACGGATTCTTCTGCCCGCCCCTAGCGCAGAACCAACCATTTAAAAATTAACCAAGGTTGCTTTCTTTATCAGCAGATTTATATGGGAGGGATGCTCTAGGTCCATAGCTCTCTCTACGCCCCAAAAGCGGATGGTGGTAAACTCCCCCTGCTCACAAAACTAGTTATTCGCCCACGATTCAAACGAGTGCACACCATGAAGCACGCACGAATCGAAGTGCTCCACAACAGGGAAACGAACTTCAGTCTAGTAATGAGGCTAGGCTGGAGGCTGGCATTGAACACGAGCCATAGTAGGTTTTCAGATAGATAGAATACGGATGGAGGGAGCTGCGCGGATGCAGCAGGAGGCATTTCGGTTCTAAACCACCGATCTCTCTTTTGTTCATGGTTGGAGATTCGCCATTATGCCTCGATACAGCGGAAACAGAGAAGGGCTTTACGAAGGCTCCTAAGGTTCGTTTACCCGCTAGTGCTTGGTCCTAATTTTGTAGCTGCCATCATAGAATGAAGAGAGAACATAACTCCAAAGCTAGCCGTCGTAAACTCAGAGGCTACCCCTCCACTTCGTTAAAATAGAGGAAGTCATGGTTTCTATGGAGTGGGCGTCTTTCGAGGTATCGGGTTAATGATAATGGATGTTGGGGCTTTCTATTAAGGTGATCCAAGTTGGGGGACCCTCTTATCGAACCAATCTATTCTTTTTGCTTGCTCAGATTTAGATATCCCGAGCCCCCCTCGGCTGGCCAGCCAATGCAACAGTCTGTCTTCGTAATCATAACGGGTCGATCCTCCATTTCGTTCGTTTTAGCAACTCATCCTACTCCCTCCTCAAGAGCTTCCCACGCACGACAGAGGAAGGAACCAACCCGGGCGCTTTTTGGAGGACCAGGACGATTATCCCTGTGAACCCAATTGATAGCTTACGAGTTTACGTCCATCCCTGGTCGGGTACAGTTCCCTTTCTCTTCCTCGCCACCCTTCCTTGTAGCCGTCACCCGAATTCGCGCAAGTGTATCTGCACCCCAGGCTTTACGAGGAATGACTTCTCGCGACCAGGCACAATCCCTACACCTAGGAGCACCCTTTCCCGCATATCCATACAATACTCGAGTAGGCGGGTTGAGGTTTGACGTGCGAGGTACCCATCGGAGCGGAGTACCCCACGATCCCAAGAAATAGATAGATGTCTGTCATCTGACGGGTTCGACCGGAAATGCTATGCCTACGCACAAGACTACCCTTCTTCCCGAGAGCTTCGCGGGGACTACTCAATTTGACGACGACGGACGATCCGCCCGTAGGGGGTTTACTGCACAAGGCTCCTGCAGAGGGTGGGTACCCCAGCGAATATAAGATGCTCAGCTCCGCACAACATAGGGATTAGCACGCTTTCGGGAAGAACATGAAATAGTGAAAGATCCGGCATGCGAGACACGGCGATCATGAGAAATTCGCGAATTGGAAATGCTATAACATACTCTTTCCCATAACTTTCCGTACTGGACCAACCTACTGAAATGCGAATAGGGATTAAAAATGTGGTCAATACCACAGAGAATGGGGGGATACCATCTATACCCGTGTACAAATTGATGTTTTCATAAGGAAGCCATCGAATGGTTCCCACAAATTGGGATTCGGCCGTAGGAGAATCAAATTGTATCCGGGGAACAGGGGGGTACGAGAAAGTGAGAAGAGAGGCGCACAGACCAATGAATCGTATCAGTCGTATTCTTGAATTTGGAATGGAAAGAAGAATAATGCTCCCCAGCACGGGACACAGAATAGGACCACTTAGATCGGAATAGCATTCACGAAAAGGTAGTAACATACGAATTGAACATTGAAGGGATTAGTTGGCAATAGAGAAAGATGAGGCGCCTAGTTTCAATAAGAGTCTATCAGTGCAGTGCAAGTCAGCTGAACACCGTTGATAAGGGGAAGAAGAGGGAGGGCTTTTCCGGGAACTCATACCCACCCTGTCCCTTATCAATCTGTCCTCCCTCCTGCTCCATCTCCCCTGCCCGAAGCTGCTATTATATATGTAATTATGCTTTTCTTTCTTTCATTCAGAGGCATTGCACTTAGATACTTGGCTTTCCTGCTCCCCTTCTAGCTCAGCCCAGTCAGGTCCTTACCTTCCTGTAAGGTTATTACTATTTTGGTCTTGCTTGACTAGACTGGTATTCCCTGTCAGGTCCTCAGCTCAGTAAGGTCCTCAGCTTAGTAAGGTCCTCAGCTCAGTCTTTGGGGGAAGAAATAAATATAGGCTTATCGCAAGCCAGAGCTCAAAAGGTTCTCCCCTCTATTTATTCCCCTCAAATCGATCGATGACCCTTCTATTCTTATTTTAGTCTTATTAATTTTTACTATTATGATTTTGCTTTCCTTTCTTTCTATATAGCTTTCTTTCTTTAATTATTTGTTGGGAGCGAGTACACTACACTTCTCTTCTCGCTTTTTATAATAGTAGGGTTGAAGGGTTTTTTCTATTAGTACCCTTTCATTTGTAGAAGGTAAAAAAGATTCTTAAATTATTTCATTCTTTAATTCCTTCATTCTCTGGTACATCATAGGCGGGTTATTATATAGAGAGGGGGCTAGATGGATAGGCGGGCAGGTACATACTCGTGCATGGACAACTACTGATACTGAAAGCTGGCTCTGCCCCTTCTCCCAATCCAGAAGGTAGGGGTTTTAAAGGAATTTCAAAATTTCCCATGCTATCCACGGGGGAATTTCCCATGTACAACTCCTTATTTTTACACGGTTATATTACTGAATTTACCACTTTACACACCCTTTCTGTCTTTCATTTACAGTTACACCGGGGCACCTTGGTATAGGTAGGTGTTTCTCTACCGAGAGTTGTTTTGGTGTTGAAAGCTATTTCTCCTGCTTTCGGAGTGCTTTAGGTACTTTTAAGTATTAAAAGTAATAAGGTAATAGGAATTAGTCTGTCTAAGTGGGTAGAGGGAAAGAGTATTTATCTGGTTGTATAGGGAAGGAATAAGAATTATGATTGTGTAAGTCAGTATTAAAGATAGTAAAAACTCACTATAGAAGGTTGGAATAACTCTCTATAGAAGGATAACTACAGGCTATAGACCCTCATACTATGGGCTAACAAAGCTCTAACTCCAGCCTTATCTCCTTGCCTTTATCTCTGTATCTACTGCTCTTTATAGACTGTACTTGCCTTTATAGGCTGTGACGGGATAAGATTCTATACTGCCCTTTAGAGACTGTGACGGAATAAGATTTCTAGTTGACTGATGAGATAGATAGTATACTTAGTAGATAGAAACTATGAGAGGTGTTTATGTTGACTAGGTCTTAGCTTGGTAGAAGAAGGTAGGGATAAGATAAAGAGTAGACTAAGATAGATATGTTTACTAGTATAAGAGAGGTGTTTATGTTGACTAGTGCTCTTGTAGTCTTCTTTTCGTAAGGTGCGAAGCCGCTTGTCCAACTAAGTATAATGGCCAAAGAAGATAAGTAATTAAGGACATCATCTTTTTTTCCAAGGTGAAGCAAGGGTTAATTGAAGCTCCTAAGTTCCTGGATGAACTATTCTATTACTTGATTAACTATGATAGGATTGACTATGAAAGGGTCTTTGCTACAAGGTGAGATATTCCCTCTATATATGGATCTGCTATCTTACGATATTGCTGGTGATCCTGTGCCTTAGCCCCTATCTACACTACGGGTTAAACAACTGCCTCATCAACGAGCAGTCACATATATAGATTCATATCTAGATTCTGAGCTTCGTGATCGAGCTGAAGCCTGGCGCCCACCCGATCAAGAAGCGGTCGTACAGGATGAATCCACATTAGAATATTATAATGAACAGGTTAAATAGGAAATCGACAAGATGCTGAAAGCTGGGTTTCTTTTTCCAGTCGAGGAATCCGATTGGATCAGTCCGATCGTCATACAGGGCAAGAAGATAGGTGGTATCTGCGTCTGTGTCGACTTCCGCGGATTGAATGAGGCATGCATGCACGACCCGTTTCCCATGTCATTCTGCGATGAGATCCTTGATAAAGTCACAGGGAACGAGGCTTATTCGTTTATGGATGACTTCTCTGGCTATCATCAGATCTGCATCGCGGAAGAGGATAAGAGTAAACCCAGCTTTGCGACAGAATGGGGTTCATACGCGTATAATGTGATGCCGTTCGGCCTAAAGAATTCCCCGGCGGTGTTTTCAAGAGTGGTGGTGGTGGCTTTTCGGGACTACATTCACAAGTTTGTGGAATTATATCTGGATGACTGGACGGTGTATAGTATGTTGAAGGATCACGCTATGAAGCTGCGGTTAATGTTGGATAAGTGTTGGCAGATGCAGCTATCCTGCAATATAAATAAATGTCTTTTTTGTACTGCATTTGGTGTTTTACTGGGGCGCATTGTGTGTAAAGAAGGCTTACTGGTAGATCCTGCCAAGGTTTCAGTCATCGTAAATCTGCCAGCTCCAGAAATAGTGTCGACATTACGATCCACGCTTGGTCATACCAGATATTACTGCAGATTTATCAGAGGATACGTGGAGCTTACAACACCGATGGAGGATTTGCTTCGGAAAGGGGTCCGTTCTATTCGAGCTAGAAAGCCACTAAATAAGAAAGCTCCGGTTCCCTTCCTTCCAGCGCGCGCCTCCCTCACTCCATTAGAGCTGATGTGGGCAGAAAAGATTATACTATGAGAGCCGGCATAGCTGGAACTTATCCTTTCAGAGATAGCAGCTGAAGGATTCGTGAGAAGAGCCACCTTCAACCCTTACTGGGACTGAATGAAACTACTGCTTGCGCCTACCAATCTGTATCTATAAGAACTTGCTCAAACAACTCGCTATTGAACAGGGACCTTGCAACACTATTATTATATAGAAAAGGAGGCGGGTATTATATAGAAAAGGAGGCGGGCAGGGGCAATGAGTACCAGCCATTTGCTCAACCAAACAACCTATGGAAGAGTTGCGGTCCCACTGGGGTAGGGGATAAATAAGGGTATGATGGGTGGAAAAACCACTTATGTCTGTATGGCCTGAACGCTTGTTGATTCAGGAAGCACTGAACCAACCAATGCTGCTGGCTGGGGTTGTGCAAAGATGGTAAGAAGTGCTTGCTGTTTCTAAATCATACAACCTACAAGGCTCGATCTCGATATGGAACTACCTCCACCCCTAGATCCAGGGCTAGATGTTGATGGGATGGAACCAGGAGCAGGGGAGAGAGCCCTATAAAAGGTAGCGAAGACAGAGTCAGAAGTAGGAGCAGCAGTAGGAAAGGCATAGGAGGAAGGGCATGGACACAAAATGCAAAGGCGTAGGAAGCAAAGAGAGCATCCTTTCCAGTTTATTAGACAAGGGCCCGGGGTGCTTAATACCTAAAATGCTCATAAATGCGATTCATAATTACGTATAGTAACGAAAAATCTATTTATAGGATGGGTGGGGAAAATGAGGAAATTGAAATATGTGGAACCAACCACAGGTGTAGACGTAATGGTAAAAGACCTCCCAGCCATAAAAAAGCCCGGTGATTTACCTAGGATCAAGATGGTCCAGAGCATGCACAGGATGAATAGGATCTACTGAGGTCCAGAGCACGTAATAAGCCTGCCTCTTTCTCCCATCACAAGGAACCCAACGACCCTTTTCCCCAGCAGTGGAACCATAATAATGCATCATAACCTATTCTAAAGGAGTGGAACCGGATGCACGTTGGTATTCAAGTATGTTATATGCTCCGGGGCCGTTACTAAGAACCTACATAGTAAACATCACAAGCACTTCGCCATACTGTGTGCTCTATCAGTAATCGAACAGATTGTTCTTCAATAAGTAGGCTAGATCTCAATAGGTAAGAGTGAACGAGTTAGCAGCAGAGGCGGGGGAACCAACTATTGTGACCCAGTTCATTAGATCAGTAGAACCGGATACGGTAGGTTAGAGAGTAAGAGTTCTATAGACCGCATGGCTTCGGGTAGCTCTGGATCTTCTTTGGCCCAGCGGATCCAAATAGACAGCCTAATATAACCGTATAAAATAATTGGATACCAGGAAGAGATCGAACTGTAGTAATCATTGGATGACAGGAAGAGGTCTCAGTGGGCGCCAGCAGACATTACTCGCCACCATCTGCTCATCATAAGACCAACTTACCTCTCGATGTACAAAATTGACCTCTACACTCTTACTCCCGACTCTCACACATCTTACTCTTATACTTTTATTATTTCCCCTGATTGATCTCTATATGGACAATCACTACACCTTTTTTTGCCATGTCCCCGATCTCTACGCACCTGAGCCCTGCACACTTTATCTAACTTTATCTAAATGTGCCTTCTCTCTATTCTCATCAGACACAGTACAACTTGTATCCTGATCTATCTCCTTACCCTACTCCGAAGTCCATCCCGCACAAAGTCACTTCTGGAGCATGGATTCGTGGCCTACCTTAAACTGGTCCAAAGCCTTTAATAATGCAAAGGTGGACCTGAGCGATTAACTAGATGATCAATGTAAGCGCTCTCATCCAAAGGGAGTTCTGGGCGATCAAGCTAAGCCCATTTTATCGAAGGCGGATCCGGATCATGTGCCGATCCTCCAAACCCAATTATAATATTATCATAAATGAACCATGCCGCTATCTCTACAGAACAATCTTGCATCGTCACATCCTTGGCCCATTATTATAAGTAGTTGGTAGCAGTAATAGTATATTGTTCCCTTGAATATTGTGCCAATGGGTTAATTGGTCCAATGAAATCTACTGCCCATTTATAAAAGGGTTGTGGCGCTAGCACTAGGTGTATTGACATCTTGTCCCGACACGATGGTCGCCCAATTATCTGGCAGACATCACAACTCTTGGTGTACTCCTTCGCATTCGGGAACATCGCGGGCCACCATAACCTTGCTTGCAAGATGTTGCATGCTGTCCTTTTCCCATTGGTATGGCCACCTGCAACCCTGCTGTGGCATTCCCATAGAATATCTGTGCGTTCATGATCCGGGATGCAACGCCTAATAACTCCATCTGCTCCCAATTTGTATAACCGCCCCTCCTTTCTCGCCACTCAATACACACTTACTTCTCGGATTTAAAACCCAATTAAATCTCTGAATTATACCCACCTCCCTCTCGGAGTTCAGACCCACCTCCATCCAGTAGAGCCTTTATTGCTTGCTTGTTTAACCAGTCTTTCTTGTCGTACGGGTTTCCCCCTATTTGATAAGATAGAGTGGCCTTCCCTATTTGATTGATAAGTGGGTGGGAGCCGAGCCCGAACTCCGACCAAGCACAAGCAAGGAGATACCAAACCTCTGTTCGACGACGGATAAGAAGCAAGCAGCCTTTGCGTACTCCATTTCTTTCGGGGCTATCCATCCAATAGGATAGGGTGGCGTTTGTCCGGCTGGCTCTGCTCCTACTGTGGATTCCACGGATCGGCCATACATAAGAGTAGTAGTGGCAGGCAGGCCCATAAGTAAGTGTAAGTGGGATTTCTCAGTAAGCTGCTTAATTACTTAATTATGAGCTGCAGGAGCAGTATATACAGGCATGCCGATCTAATAAGGTACCTACCTTCCGTATTGTATTGTTGGGCGAGGCCCTTCCTTAATATTGATCGGCTCCCGCGAGAAACTCCACTTACGCGGTCATGGGAGTGAGTGTAGGATAGAACAAGGAGTTGTTGGTTGGGATGCTGCCTGGGCGGCGCTTGGTACGGGCGCTGACGAAGGATTGGGTTGGGTCTCCCTCCCAGCCTGGACCCAGCGAGCCCAATTGTACATTCTATGCAGTTTTGAAACGAGTGAACATATTACTTCTCGAGCTTCTATTTCTTTTAGGGATATGAAAATAAAGATGGAATAGGGAGCCAAAACGAACAAGAGTGAAGAAGAAGAAGTTAGCAAAGTGGAACAAGATGGGAGGAAGTATTTATGTACCAGGCTAATGCTCTCAGGTTGATGCGATGCATTCCACCGGTTGGCGGGGAACTTAATTATTGGTATATTTTTTATTTCAATAGGAGTTCGACAGAAAGCTTCTGAAAACCCCGGTAAATTAAATAAGAAACGAGATGAATACAGAGAGCATCCCACACCCGCCCGAAAGGTGCCCCACATAGGTTGGTTGGGTTTCCCCGCCTCCAGTTACTGCCACAATGCATGTAGGTAGAAAAAGCACCTATCTCTGTCTGTATTCCGGGAGAGCTAGGAAGGAAGGGGATGTTTCGTTAATGGGAAGATAGCCGCCCAATATGAGCAGGTCTACTCCGAGCTGCAGGAACATGTACATAGAAGGATTCGATCATTTTCACCCGAGAGGCGAATGAATGAATAGCGCAGTTAAGACGAAATCCAATGGGAATGTGGTATTTAACATAAAGAAAGAAGGTTGTAATAACGGGACGGGCATGTGATAATTTGATCCTAGCTAGTGGAACGAGAGATACATGGATGTATATGAACATAATCCAAGAATGAATTCCGCATGGAATACGTTCGTTAATAATCCCTAACATAGCCGCTTTTCGCTCCGCTCGTGGCACTTGCGGAGCGGCCGAAAAGAGAAAAGAGAGAGATCGAATTGTGTCGGGAAAAAAACACAGATCTCGTTTGATACGATGCCCGGCGCATCTCATCAACGTCGGGTTGAAACCCTTTCAACATGGTCGTGCATCCAACCGGAAGGGGTAAGGAGATTCACTCTCAAAGATGGTCAGTTTTCATGCTCGATTCAGGAGGGGAGAGCGTGGATCCCCCATTGACACATCCAGTGGTGGTACGGCTGTTATTAGTAGTAGTTAATCAAGTGGTGGTACGGGCTTGGACATACCTTATGAATAGTTTCTCAAGTGATGATCCAGGCTCGGCCATAGTGGTTGCCACAAAGGTGATGCTAGTTTCCAGCCAGACCCCACATCATCTCCCGGAGGGAATCTCATGGGGAGGAAGGATGGGTAGGACAAAGTGGAGATGGGACCGGGGATATGTTCTTCATTCATGCCTGGGCGAGGCTGAGGTAGCAACAAGGGACAGCATACTCAAAGGCCATCGGTTCAGCTGTTGATATCTCGTTGACCGGATCAAAGAAATAGTAATTGCAGTTGGGCGAAAGTGATTGGTCGGGGAAGGAACTAGCATGAAACCATCGTCAACCCACAACCCACAACCACAGGCCATAGGTCAAGCTGTGGAATGACACAGAACAAGCAAGGGCAAGCAGGGAGAGTTTTTCATGCCGACCAGTGAAGCAGTACAACACGGGATCAGCACCAGCTTACCGAGTTTCTCCATAACTAGCACCTTGCAAAGCACCCCTTATGGTTTTAGAGCCAGAAGAATCCCTTCCAGTATCCTTTCAATAGTGGAAGCAGAGGTTACAGAGTAAAAGATGGCAGCATAGCTAGGACCTGTAAATGATCCTGCAGAAGCAGATCCTATAGTTGTATATCCAGATGTTTAGCAGAACCCGGCCCTTAAAGAGTATCCTAAGAGTGCCGAACCAGTAAAGCCCTAAGTTGTTGTCTATTCAAGAGCTATTTCTATGAGCCTCCTCTAATAGAGATTCTTTTTGTTGGGTAGCGTTGTGCAAGTACCGTGAGGGGCTAGAATTGGCAACTACGAGCTCGGATCGAAACAATCAGGCGTTCTCCTCGAACCAGTGGAGAAAGGCGCTCGGACCGGATCCACCACTCTACGTTTATTCCCAGGCGCAGATTTCCGATCGGCAGTGCCCGGGAACGGGTGCTTTTGGTTTTCAGAGTGGAGAGCCTGATCACGATCGGGTAGCTGCTGACTCTCTTTCTGCAGGAACTTTTTCAGCTATTGTGAACCTTTCCCCCTCTGTGAACCGAACCAGACCTATTGAAACGTGGATTAGAATCTCTTGTTTCAAATCTTTTGGGTTCCTCTATATTTCTAATTATACAGTTCCTATTATACAGTTCCTAATGGTGGGTTCGGGGCGCCGAGATGTCCTGATCTTGTCCCCCCTCCATTCTGAATAGCGCTCAGGTTCAAATTCTGGGAACACAACATAATTGTGGATATGATAATCCACCAATTGCACCTGCTTGATTTAGCCTTTCAAGTGCTTGTCCTTATGCACATGCACCCGGTCGTAAAGCCTCTCCTCTAGGCAGACTGGGTTCAACACCTCTCTGATGGGGGCTTTCTCTCCTTTTGTCTTATTCTTCTGGGCTGTGTCCTTGCTTGCTACTGGTACTGATCGTGGCGACATCCTTTGTATGCTCCAATATTGTGTAATGCCAGATGCTGCCATTAACCACTCTGGCTCTTGCTTACTGCACTTTGTTCGGCTGCCAACGATTGATTACCTTCCCTCTGTCTTGTGTTAGGCTGCAGTCCTCGAGTCTCGCGTTCTCTAACGGTTGCCCTTGCCTAATCTTTTGTATCTCCTTTATATAATATATGCTTACTTGCCTTTGACTGATCGACCTAACAAGAAACAACCGAAGGTCCGCCTGGTCAGATTGTCTTTCTGGGCTTGCCATAGATCGGGGAAGGAATCATTGACTGATCGACCTATACCATGCCTACCTACGCCTGTCTCATTATATAGGGTCGTACCATTATATAGGGTCGTACCATTCTAAGACCTTTCTGGTAAGGAAAGACCTACCACGCCTAGTCCCAAGGGTTCAAGGTTGGTCCCCATCCCAGGGTGAAAGGTGGGAAAAGACCTATTCGTACAGTTCAGGCTGGTAAGGAAAGACCTACCTCCTTTAGATCGGGGAAGGAAATACCCATTCGTACTTGCCTTCCTCGAGCGTTAGCGAGACTACTCCTTACCCAGCCAGACCTACCACGCCTAGTTCCAAGGGTTTCTCCCATCTCTTTGGCAAGAGGACGGCCAGGAAAGGTATAACCTTTGCTTGGCTGGCTTACTATCAGATCGGGGTAAGAGAATCTCGGGGAAGACCATCATAGGGGAAGACCCATCTCCGTTTCTTACTTGCCTTCTCCGTCCATATTCTCCTGCGGGGCATTTTTGAAGTAAAGCGCCTACCTCGGAGAGAAGTCGAAATTATTGAGGTCGCTGTTCATAGTTCCACCAAGGACCCACCCAGAAAACGTTCTCTCGTTCCTTTTCCTTCGGACCCTTGTAGTTTACTATTCAGTCAGGAGTGAACGATATGTATTATGGATGTATGGGTGTATGACGAGATGAATGACTTTATATCAGGAGCTCCCTGCCAAGTTAAGGTCCTCGATGGAGATCATCTGAATACCCAAGTTGGTCAAAATAAAGGTGGGGACCGTAAGGCAAGTATGGAAGGTCGGATCTTTGAGAAACGCAAGAAGTAATGCTATTTTGGCAGCTTTCGAAGCGATAGTTTCTAGTATATTAACCTATTAGGATCACTCAGGGATAACTACCTTAGTATATACACTTCTAATCTATGGATATATAGGATATGTTGGTATACCCTATTGTCTACTCCATATGGTATACTGGTTATATACCTATCCTCGAATGGGCCTATAGTCTGTTTCCCTGATACCTATCCTACTATTATATGTTACTATACCTAAATTTGAGAATGTGAGCTATATATAATTTGTTTTCACATATATATATTACTGCCTTGCTATATATATATAATAATAATATCCTCTATAAAAAGTAACTATGTCCAGCAGCAGACATCGGTCCATAAAACCTATAAAAAAAAGAGATCAATAGGACCTAATACGGCCAACATATCCCTAATAGTGAGCTTAGGTATATTTAGGTATTATCTTATTAGGGTTCCATACCAACTTAGCCTCCCTTGCTATTCAAACGGTTTATGATGTCCATCAATCCGGAGTAGCGGTATCCGGATTACCTATGGGCAACTAGTAGGGATATAGTAATATAGCTGACCCCAAATAGTATACTGGAACATAGTCTAAGGTACATCGTCACTATTGGAATGGAAACTAAAGATATATCATAATTAGGGAACAGATGGATATAGCTTATATTACCTACTAGTGATGCTTGATACCTATGGGTTATCCGGAAAGGCAGCTTAATAACCCTATGTAAATTACTTTGGATAATATGTATTGGTATCAGGGGCATAAGGTATTAATATATAGAGTCATAATAAGCTAGAATATACAAAAAACACTACTAGCTATTCGTATATTACTAGGATATATAACATATGCAGACTATATCTAAGCACTAACCTTCCAGATTGATAGAATAGGAAATTATCCATATATCTAACCTAGTGATGATAGAGTCTAGGTCATATACCCGTGATTATCTACGGCCTACTATATATAATATACTGCCTCCTATTATCTCTTATATGCCCTCACTTATATATCCGGGTATTGCCCATATAATAACCAGGTATTGAAAGCAATATATCCTATGTGTGAAGAGTGATCCATATGCCTATAGGGACCATACGAAGATATCACTGTTAACATAATATAGGTATGGGACTATAGATGGGGGTTCAAATCACCCAGAAATTGAGATTCAGTTAAAACAACATACATTTGGCTTTACTGGTGAATCTCAGCCCCATAAATGGAATTCTCTAGAGAGAACATGATGTTGTTATCCGAGTTCATTTGCTCAGGAGTGTAGCTACTACAAGTGTAAGTTAAGTGGAGCAAAAGTAAAGTGTCCGCAGTGTAGTTTCCGCAGCAGTAACTAGTAGTCATAGTGGGTAGGTTATTGCCTGATGTTTCTCTCTGATGGGCAATATAAATTGCTGCTGTGATGGGACGGTAGTGAGATGGGACAAGAAGACGGTATGGATGGGACACTGTAATGGGACAAATATCGGTGGTACGGGCAGTGAAATTGTTGAGTAGGGCGGTTGACAACACCTTCCGTTAGTAGTTATTCCAAGTAAAAGAGCAAGATCAATAGGGCATAAAGTGTTTGCTACATCCGTGACCATCGACGTGATTATCCGCAGTAGTAACTAGTAGTCGTAGGTGGTAGGTTTTACCCTGATGTTCCTCTAATGAATGAGATCTCAAATGCCTCGCACCATGGGTGTTGTGTCAAACTCATATTCTGGTTATTCTGTGACTAGCTTCTGAGCTTTAATGATAGATGGTTTCCTACTCTTGATGGATGGGTTGAAATGATTCGATGATTGATGGGATTCTGTTGTGATCAAAGAAGAGTAGAATGAAATACAAGAGCTATAGTTCAAGAATAGAGTTAGTGGGATTTAGTATTAGAGAAGCTAGTTAGAGTATTATGATTGAAGTATAGGATTCTAAAGAATAAGTTTCTATAATAGTTTTAGTTCCGCACGGTAGTTCTAGATTCCTGATAGAGTTGAAGATTTACTGATGGAGGAATAGATGACTTATTCTAAGGGGTAGTTCTGTCAAGCTAGGCATGAGTAGTGATTCCTTCTCTAGGTAAGTGTATCTCGGTGATAGAAAGGTGAGGTTGAGTAATAACAGCCCTAATTCAATTGTTCAGTAAGTGTAAGCTAAGGTGTTCTATCGTGAGCTGGTGTTATCGTGGATTTTGATGCTGGATAAGTGTATCATTTTGTCCTGTATTGGTTTAATGGTTGTTTCATGATAGAATGAGAAGGAAGAGATTCCAAGTAGTAATCCTGTTTTAAGTAAGGAGTGACTAAGGATTCTATAGTGAGTAGAGGAGTAAAGTCTAGTTATAGGAGTTGTTGAAGAGTTGAAATCCTACTATGACTGATACTAAGAGGAGAAAAAGGATATGAATCCTCCTAATATTGATAAGATACCAAAAGTCTAAGTTGAGTATAAGATTCCAACTAGTCTAGTATAATCTAATTCCTACTGGAGTCTAAGTAAGCGTATAAGAGAAGTAATCTAATTCCAAGTAAAGTATAAGTATAAGTAAAGTATAAGTATAGTATAAAGAGTCAAAGTGTTTGTCCTAAGTAAGAGTATCTCTACTGAGTAAAGTATTTCTTAAATTAAGAAGTAGTTTACTAATGAGAATAGAGGAGTAATTACTAACATATAGTGTTGTAAAGCTTGATAGAGAGTATTAGTGCTGAGTGATCTATTTCTTATGGAGTAGGGGAGGTTTTCTTCCTTTAAACATGGCCGTAGAATGCGTTTTTTAAAAACCTTAGAGTGGGTAGGGATGGGACCAACCCTTGGGACTTACTAGGCGTGGTACGAACTAGTAGAAGGTGGGTAGAATGGGTTACGAGTGTTGGGTGGGATAACCTTAAAGAACTTTCTGTCTCCTGCCTCCCTGGTACCCTGAACCCTGCCTCCCGACTGACTGCCTATACGCTTTCTTACCCGCCTTGAGGTCTAAGCCCTGCTGCCGTGTACTGAGCCCTCCCGACTACCTGCCTCTGACTCCAGCCAAAGGAACCTACCTGGTGTACTGAGCCCTTCCGACTACCCGAAGGCAAGGTTTCTGTTTCGATTCATGAGGCAAGGCCCTCTGTCCCGCCTAAGCCTTGAACTGGTAATTGTTAGAGTGCGAACCTGGCCTTGATAATAAAGCGTAATTACATATATAATACAGCTAAGTCTGCTAAAGCATTATTACGTATATAATAATGACATAACGTAAGTAAGTGATAACCTAACCTTACCTGAAAGCGATTTGAGGTACGCTAAAGAAAGCAGGGGGA
>Ga0224573_1000004_pt1:12500-33280 | contig 33280 bp, 23 predicted proteins | sample CRU1metagenome_FD_189088 | JGI IMG/M metagenome (GOLD analysis project Ga0224573, IMG submission 189088) | Spruce roots microbial communities from Bohemian Forest, Czech Republic - CRU1 | ecosystem: Host-associated > Plants > Roots > Unclassified | place: Czech Republic: South... | reverse complement strand
CAACTGTAGATATATTGGGGGCCTCCTTCTAACGGTTAAAGTCGCATAGCCTCTCCCTCACCCATATGATGAGTGAGCGTTAACACCCTTATGGTCGAGCGACTACGTTCCTCCAGCCCTACTTCTAACGGTTCAAGTTGCATCGCCTCTCCCTCACCCATATGATGAGTGAGCGTTAACACCCTTATGGTCGAGCGACTACGTTCCTCCTGCCATCCTTCTAACGGTTAAAGTAGCCTTCGCATTGCCTCTCCCTCACCCATATGATGAGTGAGCGTTAACACCCTTAATGACCCGAGATGCATCGTATATAAGGTAGCTTGTGGAATTGACTGAGCATAATTGAGAAACTTTATCGGTGGGTGGGCTCCCACAGCACTAGGGGCCAATCGAAACAAACCGGAAGAATCATGTCATGTAACCAATATGGAACCAGGGGATTGTAGTACCTGCTAATTTGTGCTCCTCCCTCCTCTCCGAGAACGCATGCCATCCGATCTCAAGGGAAGATTATCCCTTTGAGTTGAGATACTACGGTAATGTACACCTTCTTGTTGCTCTTTACCACGAAATAAGCGGAAGGGGCTTGTGACTCGCTTGCTCTTAAGAAGGGGATTGCCAACAAAATATAGCAGTTTTACAATCGGTAGTGCCGACACTTGCCTACTTATGATTCTGATAACTTCCTATCAGTTTAACGAACCTTCAGGAAATAAAATATCCTAGTTATGATTGAGGGAATATTGACTTTCATCTTCCTTCCCTCAATGCTTCCCCTTATGTATGTAACGTGACCTACCTCTTAAGCACTTTTGTGGGGAGGAGGCCTCAATCCTTTGCCTTATGTGACGAAGTGGAAATCTAACGCCTCAATTGAATAAGGAAATTCTTTAGCCTTCCCACCTTGCCCTCGATGATATTCCCACCTTGCCAGAGATACAATAAAGAATCTAGTTGGTTAAGAGAAAAATACCTTTGAAGTATGGCCCGAGGAGATAAGAAGCCAAGGAAATACGCAGAACTCCAGAGATCACTCGACCCGGATCCAGCGCCGCAAACTCTCATCTCAACAGCGGAGGCGCCAGGCCGAAGAGAGAGAAAGACCCCTCCCTACGAACGAGGATAGGAAGGAAACTGTCGTCTTGTGCAGCAATTACAGGATATTTTACGATAGCGATCCTTATGCCTCATTGGATTGGAGTCATTCAGGGATGAAGCTTGCCGCAAGAACCCTTAAAGTGTTACCGGGGCTTAGCCTCGCTGGCTTCGCTTAGATATAATATATGGCAAGGACTCTTACACCCCCCTTGCGAACGAAAAGGCAGCTTAGAATATGTTTCCTCATATTATGTCCTAATTTATGGCTGGAAAAAAGGCATGGTCTGGTTCTATTGCTTGATACAAGGCAGCGAATGAATGATCTGTTTCTATAAGATAGGGAGGTTTGCTTGGCAGGTTCGGTTGCTTTGATAGGGAGGATTGCTTGGAATGAGAGCTTGGATGGTCAGTTAGCTTGGATGGTTTGGTAGGGGTGTATTGATTGGTGGAATTAGCTTCCGATAAGTGGCGGGTTTCAAACCTATATTCGGGGAGCTTCAGGACCCCATACAAACGAGTGATAGTCTTGAACCTCCGTTCCTGCTGTTCGGAATGAAAGAGATATATAGTAAAGGGCACGGCACTTAAGCCGTTTATTCCTATTCGAATGGGGGGGCGACATTCTTGATGGGGGGAAACATTGTTGTAATTAGATATAGTTAGATCTATATCAGATTGTTTGCATCGGATTTCAGGTTGGCTATTCCCTTTTCTAGGGTTCACATCCTTTCCTTTCCCTCACGGTACTTTTACGCTCGCTATCGGTCATTCTACCTGGCCGCCTAAAGAAAAAGGCAAAGGGCAGGGTTCTTCCATCATACAATTCACTGAAATGACTCGCACAGAGAAAAAGGAATAGAAAGGTTGAGAATAAATAATGGGCGGGAAATTAGTAGTATTCTTTCACTCATACTTCGAACCAAGATCGAAACTAAAAACCCCGAAACCTATCCCCTACTATATATAGAATGGATTATATAGAATGGATCACAGACGGTATCTACCCATGCAGGGCCTTTCGACTTTGGAAGCAAGCGTCCTTCCCTCTCAATGCCCGGGCATCCGATGCAGTCTTTCTTATCTTATGCATGCATGCTTACGGAGGGAGGTCATCCCGCACCCCCTTTTAGCCTTTCACTTGAAACAAGCTTATATCCTTTCCTTCCAACCTGACAGGGGGTGTAAGACTCTATACATTGTGTTACCACTTCGCAGAGTCCTGTGGTTTTCATATTTTGGGCAATTCCCCCCTCCTGTCGCTACTTAGATGTTTCAGGCCGCGAAGTCATTTTGATGGGATCGCTCGCTAAATGGCATATTTTCCCGTTTATTTCCTCATATTTTCTGGTAATTCCCTCTATTATTTCCAATATATTATTATTATACATAACCGTCCGATACTCTTTTAGGAAGGATGCTATGGTTTGGATGGACCTGACCTTACTTACTGGGACAACCAAGGAGTTGTCTATCTCTTTGCAATGACCCGTATATGATTATCCTTCCTATAGCTACTTAGATGTTTCAGGCCCCCTATTTCTATTAATTTATAAGCTGTAGACTTCTTCTATTTTCTTAAGCTCAAGATCTCCGGTCCAGCCCCTAGCTTGCTCCCCGAGGCTCGCTTTCCAATAAGCTACCTCCTCTCTGGAGTGCGCTCTCCTTTCTACGGTCCAGGCTCCCCAACCAGCACTATCTCTTCTCGTTCTGATCCAGCCACAAAGCGTGTTTGTTGGTTCCAAGCTCTCCATCGCGGCACACTTTTAATATCATAGCGACGATCCTGCAGAACTCGTTTATCCATCAATAAAAAACACCCAGGAACAACCCACCCACTTCCAGTTGAAATTCCATTTCGAGAACCAGAGGCAAGGGTGACAGGTTAGGGCCCACAAAATAAGAGAGCTTGTAGGCCATGCAAATGACCCCGCTTCTTTCCCATTCGTCCATAACCACCACCTTGCTAAACATCCTTTCTGGGTCGAGAATCAGTTGATGACCTGAAACTAGCACCAGAGTAAGGTAGAACGTAAACATTGGTGGCACAGGCAGCGATGGTAACAAAGGCTTAAGTTCCAAGTTTAGTTTAAGATCCTTCCATTCGATAGCCCATTTCACATCCAGTTAATTGAGTGGACCAGTAAAATAGAGAGGGAAAACCAGGAACGCAGGCATAGGTAGTTAGAGCAACGCCAGTCGTGTCTGTTGATCCAGTAGATCCTGCAGATGGTGCAGTTATTTCTGTTGATCCAGTAGATCCATCAGCATGGGCGGAGGCACCAGCAGAAAGAAAGGCAGATCGAGATGGGAACCTAGCAGCGTAGATAGAGGCAAAGACAAAGGTAAAGGCTGCTAGAGAGGCAGGAGAGGAAGCAAGGGTAGTAGGAGCAGGACCGGATTGAGATGCAGATTCACCAGTAGCAGAGCCTATTTCAGTAGCACCCGTCCCAGGCGAAGTATCAGGTGCGGATCCATAGTAATGCACGCATACAGAGACAAGTAGAGATCACATTTGGCTAATCATGTATAGTGATAGTTCGACTGGACTGCTACGGTGAAGAGACAGCGTTCGGAAAGCTTAGTTGGTATGGAATCTTAACGTAACAGAGAGAGAGCATAATGCGTATATAACAACACGGCTAAGCGATTTCTCAGTGACTTGATGATGGCATCGGACGGGTGCATACATAGAGAGCATTCGACTGAGCTAGGTTGTTTATAACGAGCGAAGAGATCGCGTTCGTTCAGGCTGATCAATCGCTCTTGTATGACACGTAGTAATTGGATCATGCATGCGTAAAGAGCGAACCATACATTAGGTCGTGCATACGGTTAGATCATTGGTTGGATGGCTTCTGGATGGGTGCATGTATAGAGAGACAAGTGTAGGTCGGACTTGGTCAGCTAAGTTGGTAATGCATAATGGGTGATACACATATAGAGCAATTGGACTGAGCAAATAAGTTGTTCGTCTACTTCCCTATGGATGCTGCTACCTTAGCTGCTGAGTAAACTGATTCTAGTTCAATTGAAACTACTGCTGTTGGCTAAGGATCTGCGCGAAGGAAACCTGGGACAGTCAAAGGGGGCTGGCTATGGAACGGGCAGAACGGTAAGAACAAGCTTGAACGTGAGTAGTGGAACCGGGTTGGACTGGCTCTTTTACTTGAAGCGATTCAACGCGCAGAACCCCGGTTTGAGGCGATGTGTTTCTCCTGTCTATCCTACCAGAGACACCTATATACTACCTATTAGGACATAGCAGTTATAGCCTCACTTAGAGCACACCCATATCATAGTTATAGATTGGCTCTTCTGGCTGGTAGATGTAACTGCCTGCCTTTCCCTTCTCTGAGTTCTGGATAGGCAAGCTTGGGAAGAGAAGACTAGTTTAAGCCTTGGTAGAAGACTAGCTAAAGCCTTGGGAGGAGAAAAGACTAGAGAAAGCGTTGGGAAGAGAAGACTAGAGAAAGCTTCGTCCGATTGGTGGGTCCAAAGAGAATCGTACGGTTTGCTAGTGGTGTTCTGGGGTCCGTATTGTTCATGGGCAAGAATAAAGCATTAGTGAGACTGAAAGAAGCAGTAATGAGGGAAGTAGCTGCCCTTGCTTTGCTTTGCCTTGTTCCATTCTGGTAAAGCTAAATGGGATTAGTGATACTGGCAGTAATGAGGGAAGTAGCTGTCCTTGCGTTGCCTTGCCTTGCGTTGCCTTGCCTGTCCTTTCCCTTTCCTTGCCTTGCCATTCTTTGCCTTTCCTTGCCTTGTTCCATTCTGGTAAGGTGGTTGGATAGAAGTGCGGTGCCAGTGGACTATGCAAGTGGGGTTGGCTCTTCGGTCCTCTTTCATCCATTTTGTTAAGAGACTTTCCTTCTTACTTGTTTCATCCATTTTGTTAAGGTCGCCATTCGTCTTATTATGGCTGGATTCTCCCTGCGTATAAGGCTGGATTCTCTTATCGTTCGCCTTCGTACGTTCGCCTTCATACGGGAGATTATCTGTCGCCATCAGACGTTCGCCTTCATACGTTCGCCATCTTTCCCATTTCTGTCTACTTCATACGTTCGCCTTCATACGCCTCTTTCCTACTCTTTCCTACTCTTTCCCACTCTGCCCTCTATACCTTCTCTTTTTCCAGGGCTTATCACTTCTTTTACTATCCACCATTCCCTAATAGAAAGAAATAGAAAAGGATAGATAGAAATGTATCGGGAAATGTGGATGGATGTGGTCAGTCTCCCTATCTGTATAAGTATCCTTCCCCATAAGTATATGTATCCTATCCCTTCAAGTACCTTTAAGTATATGTATCCTATCCCTTCAAGTACCTTTAAGTATATGTATCCTATCCCTTCAAGTATATGCTTAGTTAGTCTCCATCCCTTCAAGTCTTAGTATTAGTCTCCATCAGTATCCCTTCAAGTCTTAGTCTTTCTCCCTTCAAGTCTCCAAAAGTATCCAATTACTTTCCTTTATATATGATTCATCAGTCTCCTTCCCTTAAAGTATATGTATCCCTTTCTGTCTACCTTATCCCTATCGGTAAATGAAGGGAGCTCTCCAACATATAGTATTGCGACCGAAGGGAGCTATCCAACATTGAGATAGTAATGCGACCGGCAGGGAGCAGTGTAGATATTTACTTAAGTCCTTAAGGACTTAAGGACTTAAGAAAGGACTTACAGTGATATCTTGAACTATGAGTTACCCAATCTATAGGACTAGCAGGAAGACCCAAGCTGGAATACCCAAGCAGGAAGGATATTTTCTATTGCAGGAAGACCAAGCAGGAATACCTTGGTTAGGTTGTGGGGTTGGTGGGGCTTGCCTCATGAACTGCCTCTTTCCCACTCTGTTCTTATCTTTAGTGGAATATCAGGTAAGTAAGAGAAAGATGCGCTTTATATCTCAAGAGGAGGACGCCAGAAAGATGCTTTATGAAGTGACGCTTAAATCAACGTTCATACTTTAAAGAAAGAGAGATCCGCAAAGGTAGATGCTACTATATACGCTTGAACAACGACAGGTTCGATCGATAGAAAGTCGCCGCCGTTCCGAAAGGAGATCTAAGCTGTATGAATGAGAAGTTGTTAATACGTATATAATTGACTAGGCTTCCGTTTGGTTGGTTTAGCTTGTAAGGTTTAATGGCATAGAGTCCGATCCGTTCATGTTCGATAAGCGGGTGGAAAGAAGAGTTCCGGGACTCACAGGGCTGACTTAATAGCTAGAAAACGCGTTGATCGTTGAAGTGACGAGACCTGCAGTTCGGTAGCAGGACGTCGAACGAGGGCAGGGGGCGGAATACTATTCTTTCTTTCATCGTCGGATGCTTCTTCAGCCAATATGAGTCGAGAGAGCTGCGCAGGTACACGGAAAGAGATTCTCCTGCTTGGTTTAAACAGTTTTTGGGAGGGGAAGAATCAACTTAAGAAACCGGCCTAGGGAAGTGTTCTTTAGGCACTAGGGAAATTTCCAGTTTAAGCACTCGACCGAAAGCTTAAAGGGCTGAAACCCTACGAACCGGAATCGTACCGCAGAAACCACTTTAATTTCAAAGGGCATTCGAATGAAAGTTTCTCGTGGTCTCGTCATCCGGCTGCTGTTGGGTAGCGCTGTTGGACTTGGTTCGTTTGGGGTTCGCTGTCTGTTCTGTTCCGAAGCTAGCAGTAGTGAGGGCTTCGGGCTTCGCTCACCTCGAAGTGAAGTGCGGACATGTGTTGGTTCTCAGCTTGGCCCCTCTCATGTCGCTGCCGCCTGGCAATTTCATGAATTCAGGTTTGTTTCCCCAGGGTCGGGTTCATTGAAGAACCGAACGAAATCATAACGACTCGCCATCTTTTGATGGCGGCCGATGTAGGCGAACAAACAAAGCGTGTGGCACATCTGTTTTGGAACCGGACGTGTCTCCCGCTTCAGAACATACTCATGGCTGTCTCCAAGAAGAGGGTTGGCCAGGCCCCTCCCAAGTAATCTATGGTAAAGTGCATTTCTTGAACGCCCTTCCCTTCCTTCCCCGATCGGGGGTCTTTCGTTCCTCGTTCACCTTTATTTGTCACATAGATCTGTATTACTCCCTGGACCACGCAGGTCGTCCCCATTTGACTTTCAATCACAGCAGAATAGTTTTGCTTTTCGAACCGCTTAAAGGTTTCTATATTGCAGAGTAGATCAGAAGCGATATAGTCTCCTATCTACATATATAAATAGAGGTGTTGAAAGGATAACTGCGAAGAGCACGACTATTAATTATGTGCCAATTAGCTCAGCACTATGGAAATAAATCCGAATAGCAATGAAATAGGATTTGGTTTTTTCTAATTCTTTTCCAGTCCCTTCTCCATGTGCTCCGGCAGTTGATTCGATCTATTCTATGAGAAAAGGGCATGATCACCTGTTCGTTCCAAGGATTCTTAGCCCAGTCACTACAAAATCGGTCCCTATACATAGATCATTCGTTCCAGTAATCAAGTGATCTTTCTTCATTGAATTTGACTTTACAAGTACTTTACATTGAATGCAATATATTTTATTGCGCTTTTATTTTTCTATAGCATGCAAACTAACCTAAAACAAAAATAGAGTAGCGGGAAGGCAAGACCTCTCGGACCTCTCCAGGTGGTAAATAATAAAGTGTTAAGGTGGCGTATGTTAAGTAGCTTATTATTTCCTGACCCTGGTCTTGTCAAAGTAGTAAATTCAATGCCTTGAGGCAGAGAACATCATTCCAATAAGACCTCACCAGGAGAACTAGACCAGAGCATCCATACCTTTATCTCGAACTCGACCCTTTGGCTTATAGATAAGAGGCTACTCGGACTAGGCCTACTCAACTTGGCAGCTACTAAAAACTACGCTACTCAACTTGGACGGATGGATGGATGGCTGCTGCGCTATTCCACTAGACTAATCGACTTGGCTAATCGGACTGGGCTACCTGGCTCGGACCAGGCGAGAAGGTCACTTCGAACTGGATTCACAAAAACGCCTCATTCACTGTTTTTATACTTCAAATTGCATTTTTAGGGAAGACGATAAATCTCATTGGGGCGCTGAAATGGATTTGATTTTGCCATACACATAGCAGCGCATAGCCAGTCATTTACAGTTGTAATTGCCGATAGCCAGTGGTCAGTCATTGACAGAAGTCATTGCCATACAGCTAGGATTCCGGGAGAGAAGGGGAGGTATACCCATTCAGCGAGGGGAAGGAGCTTTGCTGATACAAGTTATTGATATATTGATGGCCTACCTGATTCGGGGCAGAAACTCTGTTTAGTTGGTACAGAATCATGAAAACCCTCTAATTTCACGTTTATATTTAGATAACCTCGCTTTTATGGGGTACAGTATAAATCTCTATCATTTTGGCACTTAAAGTGATTTTATTCTTACTGATGAGTCCCGTTTCACGACGTTTATTTATTACAGGCAGGATACCGCCGATTGCTGGTGGAGGCACCGAGCGAGGGCTGGGAGAACACGAAGGCTGGTTTAAACCGCCGTTATGCTCGAACGTTCGGCTGGTACAACCCGAGGGCCGGGAGAACCCAGAATGGAGGAAGTTGGCGGGAGAGAGTAAAGAGGGCTTGCTAGCTATATGGGGATGTGTGGGCGGCTGGCTGGTAGTGAGGTGCACGGAATAACCCATACGGACGGGGTGGGCGCTTCGCGGGATCGGATCTTTTGAAAGGATTTTTACATTTATCTTCATATATGTTGCTACAGAGTACGCGCTTTTTTTTATTGAGTTGATTGATTTTATTGATAAGTCTGCTGCTTCCCCAAAAAAGAGACAACCATACCACCGATACATACCAGTGCAACCATCCCAACTTCACACAGTAAGTCTGGAAACACCAGTTCTCACCTTGAACCTTGGAACCTTTAGCCTTTGCCTTTCACCTCTCAACTGAAGATGCCCTTAGCCGGCCATTCAACCTCTAGCCAGAAGCCAGAAGCCTGTAACCATTAGCTTTCACCAACTAGCGCTCCAAACACTCCACATAGCAGATATCACATATTGATTTGATTTAAAGCATCTTTTTACTTACGTTTTGGAATGGGTGTAGGAAGTAGCTATGGGAGAATGGGTACACTTCACACTGGCACAACCTTACCTGCCTGACTGAAACTACCTGACTAGCATGAACGAAACTAGCTGACTTGCATGAATGGCTAAACCTAGCCCCTCTCACTGAAGGCTCTACCTATTCTCTCTTCCTTGAGGGTTATGTTTTCGTGACGTAGGTGTTGTTGGACTGGCTACTACAATGAGTGAGATGGAAATGGTATCACTCACATAGCCTCGTTCCTTGTGCGCATAGTCCCTTCCGGGGGGAACACTCTATTAGACCACCTACCTTTGTGCTATTATGAATATGTTGTTGTTTCAGACCCAATCGCACCCAATTATCCGATGTGAAAAAGAAAGAGGGAAAACATAGAGCAAGCTCTCTTTGTAACCTCACTTCTTTTGGGTCCCAAGAATTTAGACAGGCAAAGGACAGAATCTCAGATAATGGACGCCCTCTGGTACACAATCGCCTACGTTTGGGGGATTCGACACCTCGCCTCAACGCAAAGCATCTGGGAAAATGCAAACCTCGCCACAAGCTTAGCTAGGAGGGTTAACAATGCCGAAAGGAGTGAAGAAAGAGATTGAATTTGGAGGAGTTAGATTGGATTAGGAATTGACCCGCTGAGAAGTTAGGGGGTTGACGAATGGGCAAGATATCATTTTGTATTTTATACGTAATTACGAATAGGATATTTCCTCTCCCTACGGTCGAGCCCTGCCGGGGGCATCCTCTCCTTTTAGTCGAGCCTGCTTGCGCATCCTATAGAACTCCGTGATCATCTCCAACTAGCTAGTTGACTATCTAATTTCTCGGAGTTGTCTATAGAATTTCCTAGGGAACTCCGGTCAAATCTTTTTCCCTCTCGGAGTTCAGACCCCAAAGCTCAGGATAGAGAGGTTAGGCAGGGATTTTCTTTCTTAAGCCAGCAATAGATTTCTTTATGAAAATGACCTGGGACTCACATTATTCATTTTTTTATAGATCATTTCCTTCAGCATATGCTCGTATATAATTAGATTAACTACTCTTCCCTTCCTTCAGTCACTCAGGTCTCACCCTCTCGGAGATTCACCCTATAGAAGAAGATACTCGACCAACTTTAGGAAGAAACACATTCACCATGAGGCTCTCAAGGGCGAGGCCCCAGCTTGCCTTCTCGTCGGGCTCGCTTCGCTCAACAGAATGCCCTCCTCGCCCTCCTTCTGTCAGGCGAGTAGTTCCTCCTCGACCTAGACCTAGAACCTCGAACTCTTACTCGACCTAGAACTCTACATCGAAATCCACGAAACCCTAGATCCTTTAACTCAATATCGATCTCTACCTCGATATATATTGAGAGCCTTGGGCGGGAATGTTCTTACCTGGTGGGGCTGGAAACCACGGTTTTGCTGCTAGTTTTGCTGCTTGGCTTTGGTACTCGGCTTGAGCTGCTCGGCTTGCATAATATCATATATACTGAAAGTTTTTTACTTTTCAGAACGTTTCTCTCTGATTGGATGGATGGATTCATTGGATGGGCCGGGCTGCTCAGCTCGGATACCGGGAAAGGTTGAGCTGGAAACACTCATTGCTAGTGGTCGCCAATAGCAGCCAATGGTGTGATAGTCAGTCTCATTGACAGGAGGAGGTGGTGGTGGTCATTGTAGATAGCCGCTACTCGATTCAGGTGTCGATGCCAGGTACGTGTCAACCCAGGTGTTGATCCAAGTGGTTGATGTTGATGTTGATGCTTAGCTTTCTTTCTACTTGAAATTATCTCACTCCCAATACGAGGTATAACCTCCCCATCGAGGTAGAATCTCACGTCCCAATATGAGAGGTCTAATCTTAAGAGGCGCCCTCGAAACTCTACCCTCCCTCCTCAGAGTTTCATTTCGGAGTTAGCGCCATTCCATGCCTGCTGCGCACCTTACTTTTTCCCTATCGGAGTTCATCCTACTGCGTACCTCACCTTACTCCGTACCTCGTCTTATCAGTATCGCAAGCCAGACTATGCGTTATATACGTTGCAATCCAATATTGGAATTGAAAACACTTCGTGCCTGGGTTGAGGACTTGTTGGGATAACATAAAGCTAATCTCCAGGTTTTACACGGCCAAGGAAGATTCAACATCGTTTGTTAACTCGTTTAGTTTGGAAGAGTTCTTTTAATATGAGATTTTCCTAGAGCAGCTGTAGAGGGTGCGATAGCATGCTCGACTGATAAGGAGAGGGAAAATACTATGTTTTTCCGATCTCAAGGTCCAGGTCCAAGGTCAAGGTGGTAAATGAAATAATAGAAGATGGCGTTGCCCATCCAACCATACCAGCAAGCAGCCCAGCCGGTTCAATAACAAAGTGTCGTGATGCAGTTAGCCAAGGTGATGGACCAGTTAGCTTCCCTAGCAGCCTATTCTCATGCGGAACAGGGAAATCACTCGGCACTGGGAGCGAACAACAATTCACTTCACTATAAAGGGCGACCACATACGCCACTCTGAGTACCTTCCTTTGCTAGGGGTTAATCTGCTTCTCCTGGATCTACTGTTGGATCTACCCATGCCACCTTTCTGTACTGAATTTACCACTTAAAGACCAGGTTCAGAGAGCTTAGAAGGTGCGTCCAGAGCGAGCAGCACGGCCACAGCTATCAAATCCAAATCGATTTTATTAAGTGTTTGAAGCAGCTGCTCCGAAATTGCTCCGAAGTACGAGATTCAGAGAATTGCTATTCCGGAGAATTGCAGGTGGATCAACAACTGGATATGGTGGTTAAGCATAAGAATCGACTGCTTAAACTGCTCAGTCAACGTAAGAAGCAACTAACAAGACTGTGTGTCTAAGAAGGGTATAAGAAGTGATGGTGCTATGTGGTTGTGGTATGAATGGTATGACTACTACTAAAAGGGTGGTCCAGTTTTAGCCTGGCCGGACAAGATCATATAATGGTACCTACTACTAAGATTCATGAGGTTCATTGTTTTGGTGGGGCTACAAACAGTAGGGTAGTTGTATTCTGATGGTAAAGGGAGGGACTAACATGAAAGGGACTGGATCTCCTAGCAGCAATGGTGTCTGGCTGGGCATCTCCTAGCAATGGTGACTGGGCGCATCAATCCATTCATCTCCTGGCATAATGGTACCTACAATTGATGAGGTAAGTGTTGGGTGGGGATAATAGGTAGTTGGAGTCTGGTTGTAAAGGGGGTAAAAGGGACTAACAAGAATAGTTAAGACGTGATACCTAGAAGAGAATACGTGGTACCTAGAAGAAAAGGGTAGGGTAAATATAATAAATATCCTAGTGACCTAGCTGACTGGGATCAATCAATCAATATCCTGGCAATGGTGGCTGGCTGGGCATATTATCTAAATGGTGACTGGGCATCCATCCGTCAATTAATATCCTTCCTGGCAATGTGGGCTGTCCGGGCATATATCCTATCAATGGTGACTCGGCATCCTCCATTCTAATATCTTGGCAATGCTGGCTGTGGAGAATCAATCAGGCAGTTCCGACAATTCCACACCACCTTCCGTTGATTCATCCCGTCCTGAGAAGAGAAGGGTTCATAGCAGTACCCAACCCTCCTAACTAAGGGCTTCATGAAGTAGTAGTATAGGAATATAGGTCTGAAGGCATATTAGGTGCTTTATGGTAACACAAGAAGGGTAAGGTAGGGTAAAGGTGAAATAGTCAGAGTGCCGTACTTCCCTTCCCCTCCTAAGATTAATAAAGCAAGTATGATCCATCTCCTGGCAATGTAGTCTGAAGGCCCGCCCATCAAACAATGCTCTATGTTTAAGTCCATCCATCCCATCAGGTGCTTCTAAGATAAGGTAAGTAACATTCAGTACCGACGCGATTAATGAAGTTCGTGATCTAGGGCTCTAACAGGTCTAGTTCTAGCAGGTAAAGAGTAAACCAAGGGGTTCATAGCATGCCCCTGCCTACTTGAGTATTCCTGGCTTCTAGGGTTGTTACTCCATTTCCTAGGATGAAGAGATAAAGGTAAGGGATTCTCGCCGTACTCAACTTCTATTCCTTCCTGGCTTCATAAGAGGTTGGGCATGACTCTCTCCAAGGCCCTAGGTCTCAGGCACGAAAAGAAAGTCAAGGGTAAGTATTCGGTTTTCAGATCCCGTCCTGCTTCTAAGATCAAGTCAATTCATGGGTTGAGCATCTATCACTCCATGGCCCTCCCTAGGTGGAAAGCAAGAAGTTTCAGGGGTAAGGGAAATGCCCCAATAAGATAAGGCGTATGGCAGATGAAATAAGCGATGGGTCTAGATCTAAGGGAAGGGAGAAACCCCCAGCCAATCCGGTGCTTCTAAGATAAGGTCATAGGTTGGAAGAAAGCACTCAATCTCGTCTCCTAGCAGCAGTCTGAAGCCTGTCCATCCCATCCAACGATGTTCTCTGATGGACCATAATCCAAGTCATCCGGCACAGTTAAAACAGTTAAACAATATCTGCTAAAGGTAAACCCTATCAACTAATCTACCATAATTCCGCAGGAGCCATGCTACTACAAGTTACCATCCATATGGGGTGCTACTTCTAAGAGAAGGTGTAACAGTCCCGACTCACTAAGCGCTTCATGACTCCAAGTGATATAGTCTAGGTCTTCTCTGGGTGGGCAGGTATTTAGGAAATACAAAAGTAAAGGGGGAGAAGTGAAAGTCTTTATTAGTTTCATGCTATGCTATTCCGCCTGGTTCTTCTAGCTACTCTGCTGTACCATATGTACCTCCTCCCTAAGCGCTTCATTCATCCAAATGTTCTAGGGAAGTTTTAAGTAAACAAAGAAGCTAAGAGGTATAAGGGTAAGAAGGTTGGTGTCATGCCATCTCATCCTGTACTGATCTTCCAGGTGGGGGAATGAATTGGGCAGCCTTCCACTCCATGTCCTAGGGTTGAGAAGGGACAAGGTTGGGTTCGAATTCCTGACTCGTCGTATCAGCAGGGCTCCGTAGGTGGGAACATTATACCCAGAATCTTATATGTGGTACCCGGAATTCTGCATTAGTGATACTCAGAAATTGATAGTGTTACCAATAAATAAGAATTCATAAGGGAAAGTTTCGGTAGTAGAGTAAAGGTGAATATATCCTAGTGCCATTCATTCCATGCCTCGTCTTTCTGGCTGAAGCAAGTGTTGGGGGGTGCATACAGTAAGTGGAAAGTCTGGGTTTGGGTGAAGGCAGTAAGAAAGGGAAGGTTGGCCGGTATAATCCCGACCCAAAAGGTCTAGTGCAGTAGCCATGAAGCAATTCCAGAAAAGTGGTAAGGTAAGAAGGCAAGTCTAGTTATTGCGGTAACTAGGCGGCATTAAAAGAAAGGTTGGGGGTGAAAGCATGTCTACTTTAGTCTTCCTGGCTTCAACAATGGGCGACACTCCATAGGTTGTTGTTGGGTGAAGGGATTAATAAAGTAAGAAGGTTGGATCATCCCGTTCCATCCTGCCCGGAGGAAGTCTATCTATAGCGGTACCTCCTAAGCGATTCATTCATAAGATGATACAGGTGCTAGTTCTTAAGGTGGACAGATAGAAACACCGCATAAAGTAAGGTCGAAGGAGGGGGTAAGGGTGAGGTTTTGTCTGATCCTCTGGTTCTGGTGACAAGAGAATAAGGGTTGTGATTAGCTTTAGCTGTTATCTCCCCATGAAGTGATTCCAGAAAGGTGGTAAAAGGTGGTATAGGACTAATAGGTCTGTTGTCCTTGCAATAGGTTTGAATGGATGAAGATAATTGGCAAGGCTCTTCTTCGATGGTAACAATAGATCATAGGTGGTCGTAGTGGTACTCAGCAGTATCCTATCAAGCAAGTGTGATGGCAGGTCCTGTCTTGTCTGTGAATGCTTTCTGTCTGTAAGGCAGTGGAAAAGGCTCTGCTCTATATATGGGGGAGCCAGTGAATACTGTTTAGGGCATGTCCAAAGGTAAGTTGTAAAGTAAGTTAGTTGGTAAGCATAAATCGTAGAGGTAAAGGCTCTTCCTATCCTAGGCAGTGGGTTCAAATTCCATAATGGTAGGGCCAAGGCATAGAAGACCAAGGCTCTGGCTTGTCTTCTTCTTTTCAAGGACAAGTGGGGATAGCTCCGCAGGACACAAGCTCCGCAGGACACTTCATGGTCAGGGTGATCCCTTCTATTTTATGACCAAGATGGAGACCTCGGGCTTCGCCCTTGAGAAGACAACCCTGGGGCTTCGCCCTCGAGAAGACAACGTTCTTCGGGCTTTCAATGTAATCAAGGTAATTTGTAGATTGTATTAAGTTAGCATCCAAAAGCTTCTAGATTTCCTTGTAAAGTAAACCAAGGCATTAACTTAAAGGTGATGATAGCGAAACTTATTCTTTACTGAATGAAAATATAGTTTAAGAATGATACTGTTAGAAACAAAGGATTCATCCATGCTAGGCAAGTCTAAATATTCCCACAAAACAAAACATCCTCGAACTAGAAAAGTAGAGCCCATTCAACCTCTTTAGGGGAGAGTCCTGCCCTAAGCTTTGGGATTCTAGGGCAACCTAGGGACCCTATATCTATATCCATAATGTCATCAATGAGGAGGTGATTACCTTCCTCAAATGTATCTGAGGTAGGACACAATCCTAGTTCATTTTTGTTTAGACTAGAAGGAAGATGATTCATTCTTTACAGACATGACTAGGGGATGGAAATAAGACCTAGGGGTCATGCGACATGTCAAACTCTCTATGGGTAAATGATAAGACTATCAGGAAGGAATGGCACCTAAAATAAGTAACAGATCATGGTCTATACCAACTACATCAACAGATTCATATGGAGGACCTAATTATTATCTTAGCAATAAAGTGGTCGGGTGTTAGGCATTTAGAAGGGTGGGTATACAAACTCGTGATGTAGGATTACTCAGAGCTAATGAAAGAGAGTCATCACTAGCTAGATCTAAGGTACAAAATGGGTGGTGAAATCTACCAAAGAAGTGTAATTCCTAAGGACACCAGCAGACCTCCTAGGCTTGTGAACTAGTCGGGGGGCTCAACATGAAGGGTGTGAAGCAAAGGAGTCCCTAATATGAGAGACAGGTTATGATGGAGGAGGAGGGCCTAAGATAGAATAAAAAAGAGTGATAGGTGGACCCGAAGGATGAAAGGGTACTATAAGATGACCCACCAGCAAAGGTAGTAAATGAGGGTAATGCGGATAAGTAACCAATGAGGGTGATAAAGCAGGATAAGCTATAAGCTGTGGGAGCAATGCAAGGTAGACCGCAAGTGATAGAGATAGAAACGAATAGGGAGAATCACCATAGACATACCCATTAGGATTAATTCAATGTGTAGAGAAAATCTTCGTGGCAAACAATAAATTTGGGTTAGTGTAGTGGATAACCTATATAAAATAGAGTGATCAGCTCTCCATACAAATAGGGTATACGAGGTGGCATTCGCCTAGAGCAGAGGGGTTCAGTTCAATAGTAGATTGAGGTGGAGGTACTCATCAACTTATATAATGACATGCCTCTATTCTGCAGCAGAACCTCGCCCGGTGTCTATTCCTGTCCCAGCTTCCCTTTGTCCACCAGTTTTATATCCTCCAGTCAAAGATCGAGTTGACCCAGTCACAGTCCCATTATAAGTTACACTTGCATACCCCCAAGTTTGATAACTTGTTCCATATCGAGATCCAGAAGCAGAGACAGCAGCAGCATCCCTTCCAGTTCATTCTGTTGATTCTGGTGGTTACTCAGTCGATTCAGCAGTAGATTCGGCAGTAGACAGAGAAAGCACAGGAAGCTCCCCAGTCCGTATCCTAGTGTTAGTAGCATCTTTGCCGGTCATAGAGCCGGTATCCCCGCAAGTTCCCATCATTAGAGAGCCCGCAGCAAGAGAGGAAGCAGGGGTGATAAAGGCATAAGAAGCGGAGTCAATAGAAGCAGAGGCATAAGTAGCGCTAGTTTACCTTGATCCATATCCATATCCTGTAGCAGATCCTTCAGTCCCAGTTGGTGGAATCAACCACCTACTTGTTCTAACTTTATGCACATCCTATGGAGTTCCAAGTGCACATGGCTATTAGCGTTCCGACTTTGTGCACATGGGCATCGATCACTAGGAGCAAAGATAGATTCACCAACACTAAAGCGAGACAAAGACCCAATTGGCTATCGAACTAGAAAATATGCTAAACGAACTGCTACTTTATATCGATCTGAGCGGGGTGATGCTGGTGGCGAAGAAACTTATAGCTTTGGAACGGGCTATAGCACTAGGTAACCCGCATCTAGCTCTGGATCTCGATCTGCCGGATATGCTACTAGATATGGGTATGATACCAGATCAACAACCGTTTCAACTGTAGTCTTTGCCCCAGCGGGATCATTTACCGGTTTCGGGTCAACAACTGGAGGTGGGTATTTATCTCCGACTGGAGGATATGAAATAGGCTTTCGAGCAGGCTTTGCACGCAGAGCTGCTGCTTCCTTAGGTGCTGATGAAGAGGCCCCTGTCTTTGATGGCTACAGCGATCATTGATGGTTTACCTCCAGCTGTTCCTTCAGCACTTGGACGGGTAGCTTAGCCTGTTTTGGTGTGGCGTGATACCGGACATACATGGCTTCTCGTACCGCTTCTGGGCATGGCTCTCGCTCTCGTACCGTCTCTCATGACTTTGCACTTCGCATAAAATAAGCTACATCGGGCTTCATTCAGTTCGTGGTGAGACCAAAAGTCTAGTTCTAGCAGGTGGGTTGGTAAAGCAAGGTAAGGATAGGTGGTTGTTAATAGTGCCTCCCGTACAAAGGTCTTCCTGGCTTCATAAGAGGTTGGGCATCATCACTGCATCCCATGTCCTAGGGTGGGCAATAATAGAATGGGTATAGAATGGGTAAGGTGGGCCGGTCTAATCCCGACCCGCTAAAGGTCTAGTGCATTAGCCCTGAAGCTACTCCATCAAGTGTGACTAGGTATAACAGGTTTAGTGACTCAGGTGGGTAAATAGTCAAAGTGTGAAACCAATTAGTGAATAGTGCCTCCCGTACGAGAAGGTGTTCGTGGCTTAAGCATATGACTCTATGTTCCTACCTAGGTGTAAGGGATTAAGAAAGGTAAGGTAAGTATGAGGAGTCTGATCCCTCCCGTCTTGCTACCAGCAGCTAAGAGAAGGGTGAATAGCAGTACCCGACCCTCCTAACTAAGCGATTCATCTCAGTGGTCTAAGGCTAACATGTTTAGCTCTAAAGGTGTGCAGGTAATAAGTAAACACTGAAGCTAAGGTGGTAAGGGTGAATATCGCATGCCATACTAAACTTCGATTCCTGGTTGAGTGAATAGGCTGGTAAGGTAAGGGAAAAGCCCCTATAATCGAAGGCCTATGGCAGGCAGTGAGTGACGGTTCTAGGTCTAAGGAAAGGGCTAAAGCCATCCGGTGCTTTCAAAGAGAAGGGCTATGTCAGTAGCTACTAAGCTAAATTAAGCGATTGGTTATAGGGAGAACAAGTGCTAGTTCTTGGGTAAATAGCTTGTGTGAAACAAAGGTGGTTGTTTATAGTGCCTCCCTACCAAAGGTGTTCCTGGGTGAAGGGAGAAGGGTAAGGTTAAGGTTGTATAATATAATCCATGCTTCTACTTCTAATCGAAGGTAAGTGAAAGTCCCTCCTAACTAAGTGAGTGCATTCATAAAGTCAAGTGAAGGCTACAGGTATAGTTCTGACAGGTGGGTAAAGAGTTGGTAACCAAGGTAGGGTAAATGGGTGAATAACTCCTTATTCATACCCTCGTCTTTCTGGCTGAATGAATAGGTTGGGCAGCCCTCCATCCACTCCATGGCCTAGGGTGAAAGGGACAAGGTTGGGTTCAAATTACTGAATCGTCTCAGCAGGGCTCCCTCCGTTGGTGATAACATGATACCAATAAGTTCATACGTGGTCCCCGAAATGCTTCTTCATAAGGCACGACAATAAGTAAGTCAAGTCTATAACCAGGTGGATGCTCACAAGTAAAGGGTCGTTATGCCCCGTACCTCCTAAGATTCATAAAGGCAAGTGTTTTTTATAAGAGCATTTCCTTATTTCCTTATAGTCTGAAGCCCGTCCGGGGGTATGGTTCTTTCTCTCTCGGGTCTGTCTTGAAGGGTTCTGGATTGAGCGGATACATCTATCTTGTCTGTTAGCAAATGGGTGTCCCCCATCTCCCTAATCCAACCCCGGCTGCCTTACTTCCCGGGGTGAAAGTAGAAAAAAAAGCAAGCCATCCATTTCCACTTCATTTCCTTGCCTCACGTGCTAAGCACACTCTCCTCTCACGTATGGCGGGTGAACTCACTTGGTGTGCTCCTGGCTTCTGGCTGGAGGTTGAATGGCTAAAGGCATCTTCTGTTGAGAGGTGAAAGGCAAAGGCAAAAGGTGAGAGGCTCTCAGCAATAAGGTTCCAAGGCATTTCTCTGTTGGACCAGGCTTCTGTTGAGAGGCAAAAGGATTCCTTCCTTCCATCCTTCCCGGTTACAGGCAAAAGGTTAAAGGTAAAGGGTATCAAAAGATTCCATCCTTCCTAACATAGAGAAAGGGAATTAAATGGCAATATTCCTGGTGACTAATGGCTGGCTGGTTCAAGCTTATCACTATCCGGGAATAGGGGGCCAGGTTCTCATAGGAGAATATACCATCCCCATACGCCACCTTTGCACTAGCGAATTTCCCACCCGGGCAGGTCCAATAGGTCTTGTAAGTATAGTTGGTTGACGACCCCATCTACATAGATAAAATGGATAGATAAGATCTTAACAAAGAAAGCTTGATTGTAATTGATTGACTTGCCTCTCTTTGCCTTAAGGAAGAGCCCCTAAAACAGAGAATCTTTCTAAAGCAGAGAATCTTCGGGAAGCTCAGGTGAGAGGTGGTTTACTCTGGTGAGAGAAAGGTGAAGCAAGATCCTGGGTAGCCAAACTATGCAGATGGAGATTGAAAATATGTATATTTATATTACTTCTGTATTGAAAAGCCATATTATAAGGGGTATGAGCTCAAGTCAAGTGTAAACGGCGATTAATGTGCTTAAAGGGGAAAATGAGAAGGTTTATTATATGTGCCTAAGTTCGCTCTTCTTCACTTGAGTTGTTGGCGAGGTAAAAGATCTGGTTGCACCTACCTATGGAGATAATCATCCATATAAGGAGGACCGGACCAACTGCACCACCTATGTTGTGTGGTTGTAGGTCATAATATAAGGACCTCATTGCGCGCCTACCTCCGTTCTGGTGCACCTACGCGTGCCTACCTCCGTTCTGGTGTACCTACCTGTTTCTTTGTAAGTTAGTTCGGAGTATGCTCGTCCACTCACTCGACCTACGGGAGGGCGTAACAAGAAGGATGCGTAACTCAAGGGGACTCAACCTCAGGTCAGAGAGGCAACACTACGGTAATAAGGAAGAGGCGGGAGTTAGGGATATTAGAATTCTAAATTAAGAATGAGATTTAAATAGAAACAAAGGAAAAGCGTAATTACATATATAATAGCAGCCACTTATTTCCTCTCCCGTTGGTCGAGCTTGCTTGCGCATCCTCGGCGAAGGATTGACCGTACCGGCTCTCTATTTCTTCCCCGCTTAGCTAGAAGGCAGCTTTGCTTGGTTTGT
>Ga0224573_1000004_pt1:0-10000 | contig 33280 bp, 23 predicted proteins | sample CRU1metagenome_FD_189088 | JGI IMG/M metagenome (GOLD analysis project Ga0224573, IMG submission 189088) | Spruce roots microbial communities from Bohemian Forest, Czech Republic - CRU1 | ecosystem: Host-associated > Plants > Roots > Unclassified | place: Czech Republic: South Bohemian... | reverse complement strand
TGCGGCTGGATCGAATCCCCAGAATCAGTCAAGGTAGGCAGGTAAGGTTGCTTTCCTTATTGTTTTCTTGTTTTAGGTGCGATACGAGGTCAAGTTCACACAGTTCGCGGGGTTAGTGTGATTCAGTCACAGTGAATAAGTCGCCTGACGGATGGAAAGATTGAAAACCCCTCTGTCTAGCTTTCTCAACTATTTGAAGGAAATGAGCTAAGAATGTTGAAGCGATGGAAGCAGATCAAAATCCAGCCCCATAGGCAAATCCATACCTAGTGGCCGTTACCCAGCGAAGGCATAAGAGATGGTAGATTGAGTGCACTTTGTTTACCCAGTTTAAGTTCAAGCGGATCCAGTCCCAGGTGCAGTCGAAGAACCTACTTACTCCAGAGCTACTACCTCGCCTAGCGTCTCTTCCTTCTAAGCCAGCCTTTCTGTTCCTACTTAGGCAGGGCAATTCAGAGCTACTATTATTGTTTATACTTACCATTGTTCCTATTTAAGAAATACATTAGCTATAGCTCCTATTAAGTGGTGTGAAGTCATTCCGTTTTGTTCCCAGGACCTATCTAAGCCTAATACATCCCTAAGCCTTAGAAGGAGGGCCTTGTCGTTGTAGTGAAGGCATCTGCTGTTTTCCTTATATTTAGCTACTTGCCGTGTATGTTAATCTTTTACCTTCTTCCCCTTGCACTCAGGAGGCACTCAGGAGATAAAAAGGCATTCTCCCTTATATTTAGGATGCACCCATACCAAGGTTACCCGGTTCCAGAGGATAAGGTATCAGCAGTAGAGATAGACGCAACAAAGATAGCAGCAAGAGCAAAGGCATAGGCATCACCCGTTGTAGAGTAAGTAGCAAGGGCAAAGACTTCACTTCGTTGGGGTGTTCGAAAACTCGGAACAAGCTTCCCTTGCCTGGTCAAAAAGTAGGAACAGCCGGATATGCTTTGCGGTCAAAAAGTGTGAAAAAGAGGCAATGTACAGAAAGCCGGAACTACTGATTGAATGGACCCAGAACCAGTTGGGTAAGATGTTTGCTTTGATGCTGATAGGACAGGAACTGGGCAAAGTGATGGATTTTATGCTGGCTACGAAGCTGGAACTAGTGAAGCTGTTAGGGGTGCTACCCTCGCTTCTGTCTTTGTCCCCACCTCTACCCCTGTGGGTCCTTCTCTATCCCAATCTGCCGCGGGGCTTCCACCGGCTCCACACCCCACCTTGTTCGGCTTAGCTTTGAGTAACACGGGCTAATGCCTTCACCCAACTTATTGAAACATATGTATATGCCTTAACTCGCTTCTTATAACGTTTCCTAATGATGGGACAAGAAGGGATGCTGGCCATGGACCTGTCACAATTGGATTTGCGATAGGATCTGAGTAAACAAGATAACCTATGGGGTCAACCACTATTAGCGGAGCATATCTATCTTGACGCGCTCGGTTCAGGACATATTGATTTAGATCTTAACGCGCCACGCGCCGACTAGCTTTTTTCTCCGCGTGCTATATCGTAATAAATAGTAATAAGGCCAATAATAGAGCGTAAGCAGCGCCCCGGAAGCCCCTTTGCAGCATCCCAGCTATCATATAAATCCAGTCATAGGTTGACAGCCAGGTCGTAAGCTTGAATTCAAGACCAAGAATGGGAGCAATCATAAGTGCGAGTCACTAGGTTAGGTAAAGTCACAGACCCCATTGCCCCGGTGCCGGGTGACCCTGATCCAGTTACAGGTACAGATTCAGATGCAGATCAATATCGAGACCCAAAAGGAGTCATAGCATAGAAAGGGGCACCACCTAGGTTTTCCCTATATCCCTAGTAGCAGTACTTCGCCCAACATACCTAAAAATTAGATAGTCCACGGCATCTCTTCCAGGTCGAGGGCCTATAGCATAACCTGTGTAATAACCTAGTAACATTCAAGGCCGGGGGGGCGGTAATGAGGAAACCGAAAGCACCCGTGTAAAACCAAGGCGCAGCTATGCCCATGCAGTGCCCCTATAGTTAGTAAAGCCAAGAAGCTCATTCGGCTAGATAGCGATTTAGATCCAGGCCCAGTAGATATAGCAAATGCTTCCACCTATGGGTGGACAGGTAAACAGATGGCGGGATGAGACTGACTGGTGTGTACCGAATATGCTGGTTGTGCTGCTTAAGATTTGAAAGCTCGTATAGGTGATGTATAGGTGTTGGGCTTTGACTCTCGAAATGAAATATATAGGGATGCCAGGCGAGGTAGCGATAGAACAAGATAAACTCGATCAATTGCTTCTTTGGCGGGTGTTTATTAAAACCTAAAATAGATTATTGGGTGAATACCCCCTTTTCATCCCTTTTCTATTTCATTAGAGCAATATGGTGGTAGGGATGATGCTACCTTTGCCTATGACGCTGCTTTATCTCGATATGGATTATAAACTGTAACTTGCGTCAGATGCTGAAGTTGCTGGTTCCTTGACTGAATCAATAGGTTCCAAGTCCGCTCGGTCAATGGAATAAACTACTGGAATTGACTTTGTAACTCGAATGGATGTTGACTCTAAAACTGGAAGATCTGAAACCGGAGGATCTGAGACTGTCTCTATCTCTGCTGCTAGCTTTTATATTTTCTACTCTACCAGTGATAGTGAAAACCCTGCTCCTGGCTTAGATGCTTGCTTTCCTGTCGCTGGTGGAACAACAACCGGGTCATCAAGGTCAATTGAATCTACTACTGCTTGCTCTGTTGTTGCCATCTATGCCTAAGCTGCTTGCTTCTCTGCTTCTCGATCTCGAAATGGGGACTCTGCCTATGCTCCCTTCGCTTACTTTGTTCCTACTCCTTGCTCGGATGCGGCCTTCCTCGGTTCTCTCGCCTTTGCTCTTGCCTCCGTGAGGCCCACTGGCTCTAATGCTTACATATGGTTGTAGATTGAATTGCGGAGCGCTTCGTGAGTGCTAGTTGTTTCAGATATAGTTACAGCCTTCTTCCTAAGTAAGCACTGTTCCAATATTATAGGTAGCAGCACGATTATTGACAAGGATTGGCCTATTCGTTCGGCCGGTCATTGACAGGGGTATAGTACTATGCATTCCGTTCCACTCGAGACCCAGCCCTTGTTCGAGCAGATCTGGTTCCAGGGCTAGCTACGGCAGATTCATATTCCCCAGTGAAAGGTCCATATGCATATTATAGTAGCGGAGTCCCCAATAGCGAGGGCAGAGGCACAAGCAAAAGAGAAAAAGGCGGGAGCATTCCTTCCAGGTCGAGAGCCAGCCAGAAGCATCCCTTCGTTCGGATCCAAATCTATATATGGATACAGGAGCAAGCAGCTAGAGCACAGATACTGAGGAAAAGGCAGTCTCACCACCATCAGTGCTAGTGGTAGAGGACGGGCAGGAAGTACAGGGGCAGGGCGGCAAGGGCGAGGCAGGACGGGAGGGGCAGGTAGAGAAAGGTAAGGCAGGTCAGGAAAATAGGCAATATGGGTATAAGGCTGGTACTCCTTTGCCTAATATACGGATTTTTCCCACCTTTTCTTATTTCATTTTAATGCATATTACTTGCTTTCTTTTTATTACTTACTTGTTAGTTAGCCTGCATATCATTTTACTCACATTCACCCGAGATGCACTATATGAGACCACTAGCTACTAGTTCGTATTAATGTACGTATATTCCCTAATCATATATGAGATAAGAGTATAACAGATATGCTTGTGATTCCCATTACAGTGTTGGAACCATATCCTTTTTATTCCCATTAGAATGTTGGAACCATATGCTTGTTATGAGCTCTACTACCATATCATGACCTTATCTATACTACCTGTATTAGTTATGAATAAGCTTAGTTCTATCAACCTAATATAAACCCTTTTGCAATATGCTTAAAACGAACCCTTACTAACAAGAGCTTATATCGTATAAAATAAACAGTAATCATATATACCTAATTAGATCGGGTATCATAACGTATTGGTCATATGTTTACGCATAACTAGTGAGTAAGAGACAGGTATTCCCATAATATCTCTTACATACCTTATATCGTGTAAGTGATTAAGCTGATAACCAAGCGACCTATCTCTCATATGTATGGTTCCAATACAGGTATTGCTTAACTTAATCGTGTTAGATCTGTGTTAGACTTTCTTCACCTATTGAGATTTAATGAATTCAAACATCTAAGTAATTAACGTATACATATAAGTTGTAGTTTCAAGTAAGGAGCTTGGTTCTTAGGTCACTATTTATAAAAGGCCTTTATCACATTCCTTCCCGGCCCGGATCAAGAATCCCCTAGTTATAAGGGGCCTATAAGCCACAAGAGCCTTCACAGAGGGCTCAGCGGTTCAGCCTCCCAGCGAAACATCCCCGCGGAACCCCCCGACCTGAAAAGGTCTAGCCTACCAGCCTGTGACATTAGTGCAGGTCTGGAAGAGGATATCAACTAGGAAAGCTCGTACTATAACGCCTTTACCCTCGGCCTCCGACTTACCTTCTATCGTCAATGGAGGTGTGAGACCACAAGGGTCTCTGACATATAAGTCCCGGATGATCTACTCCGGATTCTGGGTTAGACGCACAAACCCTATCGGAACTAACCTGTGGCCATGAGCACGCCATCCCCTTAGGATTTGGAGTAACACAACAAATTTGAAGTATAACTATGTCAGATCAGTCCGGGCAAGTCCACTATTAGTTGATAACTGTCCCTTATTCACTTCCGTATATGAAATTAGATATAATATGGGTGGGAGGAAGAACCTCCTGCTTCTTAATGGTAATTAATGGTCGGAAGAAACTAATGTTTCCATAGGGTCCAGTTTCGAATACTCAACCAGCCCATGTCCTTATTTCTAAACAAACAGCCCTTAATCATTTCCTAAGCCGTAAGGACAATAATTTGATCGTTCTATTCCCGGAAATACAATAATTTTGCCAATAATTTATAATCTTCGTTACTTTTTTTCGTCAATTTTGCTCGTACTTGGAAGATCGGTCCGGAAAATATGAGTCAGTTGTGGAAGATAATAAATCGTTTTATCCAAAGGACAGAGTCTTTTAAAGATTATTATTTATATGTCAATATTTCAGCCAAGATCGATCGAGAATTTCGACTAGTTGTTACTTATTATTCCTTTATATATGATATTATAATTTGAGGTCAATTTTCATTTCAAGGCTATGTCACTCATTTCATTCACCATCTCGGAGCCAATATCGAGAAGGAAAGATTCGGAGAAATATTCTTATTTGCTTCCCTCAAATAGGGATAACGTACATAAAGGTATAACCTTATGTGTGCAGTAAAGACCTCCTTTGCTAACCTACTCTCGCAGACTATCTGAATTTATTTCCCTCAATTCCAAAGTTTGGATCAATAGTTATACTTAATGATGTGCCATCTATATATCTAAATATTGATCCAGCTAAAACTCTTCAAGGATAGATTATTTCTACTCTCTTACTTGCTCAATTACAAGGGATCCATCGCATACGTTCCTCTATTGGTCAAAGGCCTGGTAAGCATCGGAGCCCCCCCTCTAAATAAGTCAATTTAGTCACAATAAATATCTCCTTACCTAACTGTATGGGGGCTAGTTGTTAAGCACTAAATTGACTCTTTTAGCACCCAGTTATTACCTAACCGTATGAAGGAAAGAAGCAGATTCCCATTTTTGTTTTTTGCTATTTTTATGGGACAACACCCAATTTACTTATTTGGTTAAAGTAGTTCCAACTACTTGAAAGTTATGTTCGAACTTTGGTTTTCACTTTGTTATATTTCGATGAGTTCTTCCAAGAGCTCTAGAATGGGAAGGATTGTTCCTTGCTTTTATATCTTGGGGCGATGCTTTTTACGCTTACCAGGTGTCTGAACAGCAGGAGGCTGCTTGCAGGATAGTGGTGGGGCGTCCCAATCAGAAAGAGCACGAACAAGGTCCACTGGAAGGAAGTCCAGTATGGTTCTGGCCAACGGGTGAGATGAGGTAACATGGGAAGGCGCAAAGTCGGAGGGGGATTAGGAGGAGGATGAGCAGGCGAGAGATCGGGTAATGATGGCCCATGAGTTGAGAGCGCCGCCGCCCATAAAGAAGGAAAAGCGTAATGACATATATAACAGCAGCCACTTATTTCCTCGGCTGCTAAAGCGTAATTACATATATAATGAATGAACGCATAATTACATATATAATGAATGACTGGAAGAATTGCTCGCACGCAATGTGGTAGCGTAGCCGTTATTCCCTTTCTCCGGCCCCCGTCTCCGCGATCAGCTTGCTTGGCAGAAGACTTCCTTCCAATTCCTTCTTTTCTTTATATTATGGTAAATGAAGCTTATTATTGATCTTTAGAAACCTACAAGGATCTTCATTATAACGGCGTACCACACGTGAAGTGGACTGACGATTGGGGCTCCGTTATAATATTGTTAGGTATTAGGGGTGGTGTAATCCGTTAATCGGAGAAAATAATGACCACTGTTCAGCGGGTCTCAACTCGGTAAATCCCCCCGCTTCATTTCATCTCAGCCGTCGAGCGCCGAAAGAACTCCAACTCACTTCAAAGGACCCCAGGACGTGGGCCATCGATCTGCTTGAATATCAACCGTGGAGCGAAGCTCTGGAGGGGCGTGTGGTAAATATATCCGCTATATAATACGTAATATGTTCCGTGATGGCTGGCAATGAGAATAGCACGAGTTTACCAACTGGGTGCACAAACAAACAGCAGGATCAGAACCAACAGAGCAAATAGCAATCGCTAGCGGAACCTGGCCTTCGGAAGCAGACCTTTTCCCAGCGCTCGACCGCCTTTTTCCCCTAACCCACCCTCGGGAATTTAACCTAAACTGTGAAGACTGCCTCTGTCGGGCGGGCTTTGCCCTCCTCTCCTTTATGGTTCATTCATCCCTCTAAAACAAGGCCTTTAAACACCCGATCCTCCATTACGACGATGAAAGCTGCTGAACAAACAAGATCGATTGCCAGCTTCTGGGAATGGAATAAAGGGCCTCCCTCCGCTCCTTAACCTTTCAATGTTCCATTGCTCCCTCTCCTGCCCGGTAAGGACTTGTCATTTGCTCGAGTGGATCGATGGGGATAACGGAATCGAACTCTCTCCAGCACGGAGCGGGAACGAAGGTAGCTTGGATAGGGATTGCTAGAGTCTTTCCTTGGTCGGTGACTATCTGGTCGGTGACTATCTCTATTCGCCTAACACTAACGCTGGTGGCTTGGCGCATAGCCCAAGGTTGGATAGAGAGGCTTAAGTGGATGTCTTTCCCCAAGCTTACCACCCGCACCCGAGTGGATGTCTTTCCTCAAGCTTACCACCTTAAGGGAAGGCAAGTCAGAAGGCAAGTCTGGTAGAGAGGGTCGTGTCCATGGTTGAGAGATTTTACCCTCAATGCATATGAAAGGTTATAACTTTCCCTATTCCTAGGGTCTTTCTTTCCTGAACTGTACGAATAGGTCTTGGTGGGAAGGTCTTGGGCTTTCTCCTTCCTTTCACCCTTGGAACTAGGCGTGGTGGGTCTTGTCCATCAATGTCCAAGGGAATAATAAGCAACCACACTAATCAGTTTTTACCGATGGAATTCTATTGGAAAAATGTACCTTTATGTCACATACATTTCTGCCTTAGTATTCCCTTAGGCGGGATTATTTATTCTCGTCGATATTTCCTATCGATGGAGATTGGTCAATATGGGGACCTTAGTATTCCCTTGGTGGAGTAGGAGTAGGAGTATAGAGTTTTTCCAAGAGTTCTTCCAAGAGTTCTTCGCTCTTTGTTCGAGATGAGTTCTTCAGAGTGGGTAGGGATGGGACCAACCTTGAACCCTTGGGACTAGGCCTGGATCTTTCCTGATCACTCGAGGGTGAGGTTAGGCTGGGCGAGACGAGTAGAGCGAGGTAGAACGCGAGGTCGTTAGTAGGGCAAGACCAGGAAGGAGGGCATGAGACCAGTTCAGGCTCAACCCCTCGCTTCACGTTAGTTAGCGGACTTACATGATACTATCGGGCGGGAAATATCTTTCTTTCTTTCTTACTGGCTCAGTAATTTGTTAATTACGGCAACGTAGATCGATAGTGACAGAATTACGGCATTCCGGGGAAAATGATCTGGTATGGATCAAAAGTACCTTCCAAGACCAGGTCCTTCCTAAGGAACTTATTGGGTGGGGGGCATTCTTCGGTCTCGTAATTATTCCGAAACCTCATTCTTTCGTTCGTGAAACACTTCGTTTAAAGTAATAAGGCAAGCATAATTACATATATAATGATATATATATTTGTATACGATATTCTTTTCTTTTAGTTACCTCACCTTTTCTTTATTCCCCTCAAAGAGCTATCTATGCCCTTGAAGGGAAGGATTGACCAGTGAAGCAGGACTTAACTCAGGCCCACCGTAACAAACCGTCCGTCTTACTCCCAGTCAGGCCCTTTCCTACTCCGAGGGAGGTAAGTGAAGACAAACCCATAGAATAGCCTACCCCCGGCCTTCCCAGCCCAGTGAATAAATATATCCAGGCAAGGAGATAACAACTGCTCAGAGATAAGCCAATAAGAAAGAGATAAGCAGCCTATAAGAGATAAGAGACAAGAATATAAGAGAGAAGCTTGCCAGTATCCCAGAATATAAGAGAATAACTTGCCAGTCCCCTGCCCAAGAATAGAATAGCTTTACAGTATAACAACCGAGACTTAGAGATAACGCGGTAACAACCGGTCATTTTCCTCAGGCGAGATAGGGAAGAAAGCTAGGCGATATAGGATGGGTTCTAAAGCAACTAACTAGATAGGGAAGAAAGCGAGATAGATAGATATTGGTATCTCCTTATTTAAGTATATCCCAGTGTTATCCCACCCAGTGCTTCCCAATGCGAGTGCGAGGGTAGGTGCGAGAAACTTCCACTTCCGCAGTACTTCCGCATATCCGACATCCGATATCCGACAGCGGGTGCGGGTGCGAGGTATCCTTCCCGGTTAATCAAAAAGATATCCAGGCAAGGAGGGATTGCTTGCTCTTAGGTAGGAGGGCAAGGAGAACCACCCCGGTTACTCTATTTCCTTTCCCAACCAATGAATTCTTTTCCCAACCCAGAAAGAGAATCCATCAAGTAGAGTAGACCAGTAGAGTTTAATCGATCCAGTAGTTATAGGAGACGCGCTATCGCTATCGATCCAGTAATCAAAATAAATATATGCATCAGTCATTCGAGGGGGGGATGTTTGTTGCGCGTAGCGAGCCCCCCGAGAAGCCAGGCTTAGTCCCCGCCCTTTTCCTTGCGATACCTTTCTAGCAACTCCCCTTATTTTACTTCCAGAGAGAAAGACTGAGAAAGCTCAAGTCTCGGGGGATCCGATTAAAGTAATAGACCGGATACTATTAGTCCTCCCCTAGGCATCTCATGGGCACTGCCCACAGGCCATAGGCATAATATCCCAGGACCCTTAGCATTCATTAAGGAGAGACTGGTCAGATGCGCCATTCGTTCTTATTCTTTGCTCTTTTATATATTATATGATAGAGGAGGATTGAACTTGTAGGGGAGTTTTTCGTTTAGAGCTTTCATGGGAGATCTCTCTTATCTTATCTAATAGCTCTTGACTTCCTTGACTGACTAGGGTTAACAGGCTCCCTCCTTATTATTACCAGGTCCAGAAGTACGAGAAAAGACAGAACAACGATCTTATAAAAGAAAACTGAGCATTCATTCCAAAATCACTTATATAAGGACGAGCAACAACTATCGGGTGGGTAAGGGCGATAGACATTTCTTCTTTCCCGCCCACTGATAGATCGTCGTTCGTTTCCTACACATCCGGCGCACAAACAAACAAAACGGCGGAGAAAGACAACCGAAGGGCAGATATCATTCGTTGTTTCTCTGCTCAAGCCCCTCTAACCCGGGATACATTCATTTCGTTCTGTACTGTTCGTCGGGAATTGATCCTGTTCGAGCACGGGAAAAGGCAATCTCATTCACCAATTTCATTTCGTCCT
>Ga0224573_1000003_pt1 | contig 33364 bp, 22 predicted proteins | sample CRU1metagenome_FD_189088 | JGI IMG/M metagenome (GOLD analysis project Ga0224573, IMG submission 189088) | Spruce roots microbial communities from Bohemian Forest, Czech Republic - CRU1 | ecosystem: Host-associated > Plants > Roots > Unclassified | place: Czech Republic: South Bohemian Region... | reverse complement strand
AAGCAAAGACTTATGTGCACGTCATTTTCTAGGGGAGGAACAATCTTTGCAGAAGGGGAGGACCCAGAATTAGCCAGAGGAGTGAAAGGAAGAATTCATTTGACTTTCCACTGATAAGTGAAAGGGATAATTCATGCTCATTGCCGCCAAGAAGTGAAAGGGAGGAATATTTCCCTTAGTCTTATGAACTGAAAGGAATTCATGCCCATTTTGCCTCCGAACTAAACCTGTATATAACTCACTTTGCTTTTGCTTGCCTTACCAGGGTACCCTCCTCCGATTGGCACCCAACTATCGTATCTGTCATTTCGATCCAATCAATATTTCACTATCGTATCTCACTATCGTCAACCTTTCACGGAAAAAACAGAAGAAATGGAAGCTCGTTCGTTATATGGAGATGGAATAAAACGAGTGCAAAACCGTATTTCGGTTATGGAGATCTTAATATCACCAAGCCTTATCGGATCGGATCGGTTCTACAATAAAAGTACCTTATTGGATCAGTTCTACTGGAATTGCCACCCGGCCACCCTTCTCCCGGGGCCCACACAGTGCACTACTAAAGTCATTTGGTTCCTATCAATGGGATTCTTCGGACAAGGGAATTCATTCAGGTAAACCGATCTGATCGAACGAAAAGAAAGGACCATTCAATATGCGTCACTCTGGTAGTTGCCCTCTTTATATTCCCACCCACCTGGTTCGGTCGCTTCGTCGGGTCGGTTGGATGGGGGAACAGAAATAATCCCTTTTGGCGATAGCTTTTATTCACCGGAAAAGATGGATAGGCGGTAATAAGGAAGGCATTATATAGATGGGTTAGCAACCGGCGCGGCAGGCAGGGGAATGGGTCCAACGGAGAGATAGGAACACAACAGAGGAATAAGTCCAGCGGCGAAAGAGAGAGATCCCAAATATGAGACAAGTGAGTTGGCGAGGCGTTCGATTGATACCTTTCAAGCTCTCTCCCTCAGTGACCTATACCTGATTCCATTATAGTCTCGTCTAGCCCAATACCCCCTCCGGCGTAGGAACTCACATGTTTTATCTCTTCCTCCGAATGGAACTGCGGTGCGGACGAGCAATAATCCCACCTAAATGCCTTCCCATGCCCTGCAGGAGGAGCAGGATACACTTATTTCGTGTTATTCCGGGTCCAACCGCATTCGATTCATCTGGGCTTATACTTTTTTATCCATCATACAGTATAACTATAGGTCCACCCGCCTCTCCATCTGACGCCCATCTATCTGAATTGACATAACTACGTTCCGGTCCCGCTCCTCAATCCGTTCGTGCATTCGTGTGAGAAGCGCTAACACGAGGAGGTCTTCAGCTTCGTTCTCGCGCGTACGGCCTAGGAATAGTAAAGAATCACTTTTTGCGAGCCTGTGCGTGCCATAGTCAAATTATTGCGGGCAAAAGTAAAATGGCAAAAGTAAAATGGCTGAAGGTAAGGTTCTCTTTCCCGTGCTTATCTCTCTTTCCCGGTCAGGAAGGCTTTACCGGTCAGATCATATTTCCCGGTCTCTTCCAATATATTATATATTCTATTTAGGCTTAGCAATTAGCAAGGGCATGGCTTACTCTGGCATGGCTTAGCAACTGGATGGCGGCTCATCAAAAGGTTGCATTGAAACTAAGATGGGAGGTGGCAGGTACTGCTGAATCAGCTTTTTTCCGGGTCTCATTTTCTCTAATATTTCCAATTCCTTAAGCTATCAATAGTTAGTTCGGTGCCAGTGATCTAGTTTTCACATCCTTTTATCCTTCTAAGCATCTATTTCTTTTACAGCATCTCACTTAGCAGGAGCATCTCACTTAGCAGGAGCATCTCACTTAGCGGTATATAGGAATTCGAGAGAGTGGTGGGAATAGGAATCACCGGGAAAAGTAGTCTAAACGGATTGAAACGGGATAGGAAGGTGGAAATAAATAGCCAACCAACAAGGCTCCGATCCACGAATCATTGTAGCTCCGTGGCGAGACGAATCAAACGAATCCTTGTGGATCCGAAGGGGACGAGAAGGAGTCCTCTTTCCGGTATGATAGAAATAGATGGGTTATACAGAGAACCAATCGGCCGGATTTTGGCTCTATTGTACCCCCTGAAATCTGGTTGGGCTGGGCTTCCTTCCGACCGTCCTCTGTCCGTCGAACACGGATGGAAATAGAAGGATGATAGCACTATTCCACATCCTGTTTTAGCCGCTGCTCATACTATAGATGATCCCGCATAAGGTTCGAGCTACTACATGCGATTTATAACACGCCCGCGTTTGACCATCTGTCTTGTATTACTTTATTTGGAAGAGCAAGGAATAGAACGATAAGGAAGGGGGGCTACGCCCTCCTTAGAATTCTATTTTGGAATGAGAGGAGAGGGAGTCTAGTTCCTAAGGGTTGGATTAGAGGAATACACTTCCATCCCACCCGCCCTGTGGATGTACACCCGAAACCTCCGCTATTATTTTCACCCACCCGAAGAGGAAGATGGGGTTGGTGGGCATCTCTACTCGAGACCGGGTTAGTTTCATTTGTGCCGGCAAGCGGGCATTGCCCTGCCCGTCGTTCGCCCACCCACCATATATAGTAAGGGGGAATAAAGCGCCTATACCGGGTATAAAACAGAACTAAGGCTTGGGAGGAATGAATATAAGCATAGAAGGAGGGGTGGGAAAGAAATTAGGAACCCCTAATGAATCAACCAATATTCCCACCCACCTTAGTACACGACGTTTCCTATCCACACAATTCACTATTTCATTGGTTGCTCTGTCACTTCGTCCTCGTTCATTCGCTCTTTGCACGTGCGCTTATTGATCCGATTGATATATACCACTTGTTTGTGTGTTCCAGCCTGAGGGGATTTTCATTGATTGTTCTCCGAGGGTGTTGTATCCTCATATAAGAGAGCAATCATTTCCTTTTGAGTGCCAGTACCTCGCGGCAAGCTTAAAATGAAAAGAGCTTCGGATACTATTCTTTGTTAGTAGCGCCGTGGTTACCTAAAAACCCCCATGAGCGATGACCATGCAACTTCTCTTTGCATTTCCTTTTCCCTATTGCTCCTTAGTAGTCCATTCTTTTTCCCGATGGATTTCGACTGATTCGATTGAGGTTTCACCTTCCAATTTTAAATGCTTCTAATTCTAAAAGGCTTCGCCTTGATCTCCCGCTATTTGATCTTGCGTAGTGTGACTTTGCCATAGTCTATCGCGAGAAAGTTGGACACTCGATGAAAATGAAAAGCTTCAAATTAAACACTACTTTATTTATATGATTTATATTAAATGAACTTGCCGAGAAGATGGATCTATTAAAATAACTTCCAGCTTTTAATAAGAGGGAGAAACAACCGCTCAACGCAGCTGGGCAGACTTTCTTTATGGGAATGATGAGGATTGGGAAACATGAGAATGTATTTCCTCGTGATTGATGATAGTAGGTAAACGACTCGGGAAATGCATACCCTCATTATGATAGTAGGTAAACGACTCTTTATGGAGATGATGACAGAGATGATGTTCCCCATGATGAGAATACTCGTGGATCTAATCTACCTTAAGTGGAAACTATTCATAATGTCTTTCCTCATGTTGAAGATTGGGAAAAAACGATGGAGATTGGGATCTTTAGAGCTCTTTAGATTACCAAATAATGATGATGACTCGCTTAAAGTTTGAAAGAGGGAGGTTGGCCGGATAGAGAGCGACCGGGAGAGGGCGTTGCTCAACTCCTCCACTTTCCCCATCTCTGGGTACTCGAATCCATCAATAGGGTAAACATGAACTATGGAAGACAGGGCGATAGGGAGATGTGAGCGGATATGTGGAAACTGGAAACATAGCTATGCCCATTGAAAACTTTAAGGAGTCGCGGCGGAGGATCAGATCAGGTCGGATCGGAACGGACCGGATCGGATCACGGGCATTGGTGGGGGTGATGGAGACCCAAGTCACGGAATATACTGGTAAGGCAGCACCAATGATAGGCGGTAACACAGCTAGATCCATGAATACTGGGATGATACTGGCAAGTGGGAATAGGATCACAGGCAATAGACTAAATCGAGGTCATACCAAGGTTGATCAATGGCACTAGACAGAAGCGGGAGGAAACGCGAATAGTCGACATCAATCAGTCAAGCGATAGACTGGGGCAGCATCAATAAGATCAGTATCGATCGATCAAATCAACTGGATGAACATGGTCTACAAGCAAATCGGTATACGGAGGAACGGAAAAGGCATAGGAACTTAGTGGGTTTTTTTAGGTCTCACTAAAAGCAAGCATTGTCATTGATAGAGTATATCCAAATCGAAGGGTCTGTAGCTATTTAAGATAGTGCTTACATAGGCAGAATGAGGGAGAAGTCGACAAATACAAGGTGATCAACGTCCATCCTCGGCCGAGGGAGATGCCCCGATGTCAGCCGGGCCATAGGCGAATCAACTGGAAAGGTAGGTCGATATCGAAGTGGACAAATCGGGAACCTCTTAAGATTATAGGCTAGCGATCAGTTTGCTCGCACAAAAGGAATGACTAGAGATGGATCTAGATGAGATGTGGATCCGTGTCAAGATTGCGATAGAACTATAAACAGGAAGTCCGGGATAATTAGCGGCATGGCTCTCTATAGAGGTCGATTTCGCCCGGGTCAACGTAGACAAGGATAGCATCGGGGAATAGGAACGATGATGATAAGCTTGCATGTGTAAACCTTTTGGTAAGGCAGTGGAACTTACTGAAAAGAATTCGCTTTTTCGGGACGAAAGATCTCGATAGAAAGAAATCGGTTACTATAAGGAAGCAGGCGAGGGGTTGCTAAGAAAGTCCCAGTTGATTAGTGAGCGGCATGACTGGATCTGGATAGATGAAGTCGAGGTCGTTGATCGTCTTCGATAATGATAGATTAGTAATAGATGAAAAGAATCAGGGGGATAATGAGCTCAAGACCAGCTAAGCCATCGAATGAATGACTTACTGGAGGAACAATGGCCAAAACAAATGGGAAAATTGAGTATCAGATCCGTAGAGGTTTGAAGAATCGAGCTGTTTTCACTGTCGACAGCGCTGCTGTTGGCCCGGGTCAACGCACTCTGATCGAACAGAGAGAGAGTTGGAGGTTGGGGAGGAGATCGACCTTTTCATGAATAATAGGCTAGACCTTCAAAAGAGCTGGTCTCTCTCTTATCTACGTATTAACGACAGAGATCGACCCAAAATGAATTCTGAATGGTAGGAACAGCGGTCGAGCCTCGCATCATTATCTCATTATTACATCTGTAATGTGAATCGATCTCATATAAAGGGTTTGGAGATCGACTTGTTCACACTTGAAAAGTTCTATAAATTAGATTGACAACTTTAAGGTGCTCACCTCACCGATTGAGAGAAAGAAAGGGAGAAAGAAAGAAAAAAGAACGCTTACCTTACCTTTTCAAGCGGGCCGACATCGATACGGGAAGGAGATCGCCCCGGCAGACGGGAATGGTTGGCAGATAAATCAATGTTGTTGGCAGGATTGAAATGAATAGCCAGAAGAGATGAGAAGGAAAATCATTCAATTATACCCACATTATACCCACACTTCATTTGAACATATTGATCTAAGTGAATAACCAGAAGAATCATATTACAACCACATGTTCTAGAGAGACCTACACAATGAGAACATGAAAGATAACAGAGATAAATAAAACAGAGCATACATTCACAGATCTCAAACTTAGGAGAATTGAACCAATTCCACTGAGATTTGCATGAAAACATCATTTCACATCTGAGTACAGAATGCCCCATGAATATTCCAACACTCTCTCAGCTTAAACCGACTCAACCTCTATGCAGCCCCGGAGCAAGACATCCAAATGAAAGCATGCTCGAAATCGCTGATAGTTGGATGGATGGATAGAGAGGCCAAACATCACTAACCGGAAGGAAGTTCAATTGAGTGAAGTGGCCCGAAGTGAAGTTGACCCCCACTTAGAACAACTGTCCTGGACCAGAGAAAATGAAAGCGAGCAATCGCTAGGGCCCCCGGGAATCTTAGTTAGGCAGGTCAGTGGGGTCCAACCCTTCCTTCATTAATGCAGGAACCAACCGGGTCTACTCCTTCCACCGGGGGGATAGCAACTCTACTCCTTCCACCGGGGGGGCTATACTCCTCAGCCATGAACTGGAAATAATAGCTAGCAGCCCAGGCCAACCGAGGGTGAAGTTATCCTTGCCCTCTAGAAAGTGGCCATTCTCTTTTTCTCCCGGCCATGATGATATTGTACCCGGCCATGATATTGTACCCGGCCATTCGAAAATGAAAGCATGCTCGGCTTGTCCTCCCATCCGAAAGAAGATAGTCTATGGGCCGGGGTGAGGGAAGGATATCTATAGTTGCATGCTCTTCATCTTCCCTTCCTTTCTTCGGGTAGTCCCTTTCTTCGGGTAGTCCCGGTCCTAAGCTATTAGAGCCCAAGCCTCTTCCTCACCCCACTTATATAGGGTGAGCCCTCCTTCCTCACATTGAAGAGAATCTGTCTGGTCCTACCTTCTCAGCTTATCGGTCCTATCAATTACTAAAAGAGATCTCGATGTTGCCTATCACTTTTCAATTTACCCAGTCACTTTCACCTGCCAGTCGGAGAGGTACGTGAAAAAGGTAAAGGATAAAGTGAAGGTGACGCTGTGACACTGTGATGCTGACACACTCAAGGAGGGAGGGTGACGCTGTGACGCTGTGACGCTGAACGGAGAGATAGTTGGTAATTATCCTTTTATTTATTATACGTAATTACGTTTTAGCAAAGAGGGTAGAACCAATACCTATATTTACCCCAATATTCAATCAAATTTCCCTCAACTTAGAATCTCATATATAATAGTAATGAGAGATCTTCCTCACCCATATGATGAGTGAGCGTTAACCTATTAATATTCCTATTTTATTGGGTTATATCCCCTGACAACGGAGGGAAAGCCCTCATTCCTATGTTATTAGGGACAACCAATTTCCCCACAACTTGTGATGGATTGACAAACCCAATCCATGCCGCACATCAGAAGGAATGGTTTATTCAAGAGTTATTGCCCTTAACCCGCATCCCCTTAACGCAACAGAAGATTTACTTTTTGACAGATGCATTAAAGCAAGCTATGAAGATTGAAGCTATGGTAGGATATCCAGGGACCCACAGAGTTGCGGTACCCACAGGAGCACCGGATCTGTCTCAGGTCCAAAACCAGATCGCCATTCTTACAGAGAAAATCCAAGAGTTGACGCTCCCTAAGGTTGGACGACCTCAGGTGTGGTGCACAGGATGTCATACGGAGGGTCACCATGTGTCAGAGTGCCCCAGGTACAGGGGGGCATGACCTTCTCACCCTACTGTAGACACTCCCCCAATCAGGCCGGCGGGAGGAGTTGCGCAAGCAGTAGGCGCAGCTCCATTTCATGGGCCTTATCATGCTTTTCCTCCTAATCAACCAGTGCAGAATAATGAATACTGTGAGATCTGTCAAACTCATGGGCATCCTCCTAGACTTTGCCCTATCTTACAGAAATATTCTTCTGCACCAAATACTTTATATTGTTCATTTTGTGGGTCCTCCACTCATAGTACAGACCGATGCCGAGCTTTGGATGCACTTGCGGACAGGTTGGATCGCTCTGCATTCTGGGTCAATGAAGGGTCTCAAGGGTTTGGAGCAGGACGAGGAAGAGGTGGAGGTGGATACCGAGGTGGACGAACTGGCGGAAGGGGACAGGTTCAATGCTATAACTGTGATGAAGTGGGACATCTCTCAAGAGACTGTCCTCTCCCTAGGAAACCTTGGTGCCCATATTGTAGAACCAACACTCACGCAATTGAAGATTGTCCAGAATGGATAGCCAAATGGGAGGAACGTACACGTCAGAGAGGAGCAAATCTGATCAATTAAGAGCCTAGGCCACGGGATGAAAGCCTTAGCTCAACTATCAACATTATGACAAGGGGAGGAACAAGGACAGGAGCAGATATGGAAGGTCATAACTCAGTAAAGATCCAGAGGGCTGGGCCAGGAGCCCCAAAGTTTGACCCAGTGAAACAGAAAGCATTCTTCAAGGATGTTGTGGAAATGTTTCAGAATCTATCAGTACCTACGACTCCAGGAGTTGCGGAACCTACTCAGAATCGGGGACCATATCAAGGAAAACACGCTCCTAGTTGCGGAAACCCGACGGAGACAAGTGCCTCAGGTAAGTCTAAGAGAGTAGTTGCTTTGTGGTTACAATTGTTTTCTGAGATTCTAGAGGATGAGCAACTTACTGGGAAGTTGCGGAATACCCTTAAGTTACTTATGGGAGCTAGTGGAGATTCAAATGAGGAGGTAGTTGTGAATTTGCCTGAAAGGAGGACAGACCGAGTCAAGAGAATAACAAGAGAAGAAAGAGAAGGACTGGGATATAATTTAGACTTGATGCCTTGGTAGATGGTTTTTAGATCAAAGATTAGATGTTGGATCTGGGATCTGATGTTAACATCTTTCCTAATAAGTCTTGGGAAGCTTTGGGTAGTCCGAAGTTCTTGTATTCTCCTATTCAGTTGCGGATGGCTAATCAGTACTATATTTTTCCTATTGGCCGATTATAAAATGTTGAAGTGCGCCATGGACAATGCATGGTTAAATGAGTAATGACAAATGTCTGACTGGCCGCTGGCTGATAATGGGTGGTTGCCTGGGGCTGCCTGGTTGATTAATAATGTATGGCTGGCTGGTTTACAAAGGTGGATTGCCTCGCTGTCTGGCTGATGAGGAATGTATAGCTGCTGGCTGGCAACGGTGGATGGTCTAGTTGGCTGGCTGACAGCGATTGTCTGGCTGTCCGGCTAACTGGATCTTTTGAACCCCCAAACCCCCTACCCACTTGGATTAAGGGCGTCACACCAAGTCGAAGCTGTTCCTAGTTGTTTCCTTTTAGTTGAAGTCGTCCCTGATTGTTTCCTGTGAGCCCGTAATATCACACCTGACTGACTTGACTTAACTGCCTACCACGCTGCCTGCCAACCCTGCCATTGTCACCGGCCAGTCCTGCCATTGTCACCGGCCAATCCTGCCATTGTCATCTGCCAATCCTGCCATTGTCACTTGCAAATCCTGCCCTGCCTTATCTGCCCTGTCTGTGCCCTGTCCGACCTGCCCTGCCTGACTTGACTGACCTGCCTTACCCGCCTGACTTGACTGACCTGACTGACCTGTTTCCTTTGAGCCCGGAACCTACCTAATAATTTGATATGTAGAAATGTGTGGGTAGAAGGCCCAATTTTCCATCTTAATTGAGTCACTCAAAAAGTCCCAAAAGCATTGAGACAATTATATGAAGACGTCCAATTGCGTCATGGAAAGCGTATTTCATAATTACGTATGTAACGAATCTTACGCGAACGCGCATCGAATGGAAGAAACACCATGAGATAGTGTAAGAGGTTCTATGAGATACCGGTTTTTCATAGAAACAATCCGGTATACTTCCCGATAACCTCCCAACAGGTAAGTCTGAAAGGATCCACCTAGCAAATCCATAAGTGAAAATTGGACTCATAACGACCTGTCCCAGGGCAGCAAAGTGGCCTCTCAGGCCCCCCAAAGGGGTGGGAAGGCACCGTGGACAAGGGCAAAGAGCGTACGTGCTTTCCCTATCGTAACTTATTGGCAGGACGCTGATCATATCTGTTTCTCGAAATAGAATCAATTCTGGAAACGAAGTGTTGTGTTTCACGAACGTAAAGTTAGGGTTCTTCACTTAACGTACCTCAGTGATCGAATTACTTAAACGGTCCTTTTTCAATCCAAATTGGATAAGGTCCTTTTATAGATTTTGATACGGCCCACCCAACCCCCATACTTCATTTCCCAGTCTATTCTCCCGAACGAGCGGATCCCACATGACGATCAACCCAACAAGAAGAAAAGGAACCATAAGAATCATCAGAATCAGACCTCCACACAGCGAACGAACAATACACACCCAACCCCTGGGATGGATGCTCGGATCAAGTCTAATTAAAGGAAGCAAGCAAGGAAGCAAGGAAGCACGGTCCGTCCGAAATACAAAAAGGTCAAGGCAAGGAGTGAAAAGAGTCACCCGGTATGCCCCCGCTCACTGGTCAGGAAGAAGAAACAAGAAATAAAAAGAATAAATAAAATAGACGGATAGAGCAAATAATAAGTAAGTATAGGGAGGAGGAAGCCAGAGTGCAGGATAGAGAATAAGGGAATACAGAGAAACAAAGTCCTGGGCAATAATATAATAAAGGGGGGAGGTATGAGGGGAGATAACAGCAGCGCCTGCCTGTCAAGGACGATAAGGACTAGCGATGGAGACGAAGAATGTATGGTGGAACAAGAAATATACATCTATGAGCATTAGGTGGATAAAAGCCTGCTTGGATGAAGGGGTAAGGTGCACATGCTAGGATCATAAGAAGAGAAGAGGAGGGGGATTAGGGTTGTGGGTCGAGTGGGTGGGAAGTGGAATCAGGATGATTCTTCGTTACTTCAAGGGAACGGGAAGAAATTAGTGTTTCGGTTAGCTACGATCCAATCATAAGAATAGCTAAGGGGTTTGGTTTTTCCCCTTATCAGTAAGATAGAAATGATATATATCTTTGTATACAATATTATGCAAAACTTACTGAAAGCTCTTTATCCTGGTCTCATCACTATGCAACTTAGGATTTGCTTTGGTACGCAGTCTCCGAAACTTCTTCGAAATTGAGTTTGGTCGTTTATTTTAAAAAGAATAAATAGAAATGGTTGTACCCAGAAAAAGATACCTTTCTTTCAGTCTCCATTCTTTGAAAAAGAGAAAGAAAGCCCAAAGCTATTGTCTTAAGCTGTAGTGAGTTTCAGAAAACTAATAGTTTAGACTACTTGCCTTAGTCCTATAGTGTAAGTGCTCTAAGCTGTAGTGAAAGCCGAGTGCTAGCCTTTTCCGCGTAGTCCATATATATGTCCGTTAGCCATAGATACACTATTTTAGTCTATGCACTTAGCCTGATCTCTCGGCATAAGACTCATGCATCCAGCTCCTCAAAATTAATTGATTGTCCTATGCTCCCCAAATGATGAATCAATGTAAGTAACGGCAGCATGCTTTCTTTATATTGACTGGTTTACGACGTCTAAAGGCTTCTGTTGAACCTGGTGGGCTGCTATAGGTTAAAGGCTTTGGACTTGGCTTCTGGATGGCTTAATGGCTTATCAAATAGTGAGGAGAGCTAGTATATCCGCCTACGCCCCTTTACTCATTTCTTTTTTTATTTGAGGAGAGGCTCTTAGATCCGCCCACGCCTCATGACTTGCTACTGGTTCTAGAGCAATAGGTGCGTACAACCATGAGCAATAGTCGTTGATACTTGGAGACTCGCTTGCAATAGTAAGTTTCACCACGCACAGAAGCAATAAGTGCGTACCCCAAAGGAATAGTCATTTAGACTAGTCGCAATAGTAAGGAGGACGTGGCCCTACGTACTACTAATGTTATTTTTTGATTGGAAGGGATTTCTTGCTTGTCCGCTGAGGGCTCGGTCAGAGAGATGGGAAATTCACGAGTGATAGGGTGGCGTTACCTCAAGTAAAGTGCAATACCTTCCTACCTCAGGAAAGCGCTTAGTACCTTCTGAGCAAACGACTGGGAAATTGACTAGTCAAAGGATGACGTATCGAGTTCTACTATGTGTGAACCTGACCGATTGAGTTATCCTTCCTGCGTGAACCTGGTCCATTCAGATGGGAATTGAAGAAAGAGAAGGTGTCGTCTCCGGATGGTAGCCTATCGAGTTATCCTTTGTTCACCTGAGAAAAACTGGGAATTTCAGTCAGCAAAGGTACGAAGTCGCTCATCCATCCGATGGGTGAGGTGACGTATCCATTAGTAGTTCCCTGCCGAACTATCCTGCCTGAGCTGGTCTTAACTCCTTGGTTTTGTTACGAGTCATAATATTTATTATCCCGTCTTGCCCTCGAATTAATGGGAATCCTCTTTTTGACAGAGCAAAAAACACAAAAAAAGAAGTGGAGTATGAGATCCAATTACTACTGGATTCACTTATTCCAAACAAGTGTATAGATAATTTGTTATGGAGTTTGATGGGGTGAAGAAACAAGTGCAATAATTGTTGGATTAAGGCTTAATCAGACCTTGTGCATCTCCAGCAGGGTCACCTATTGTGTTGGTACCTAAGAAGGATGGAACCCAAAGAATGTGCATTGACTACTGTGCCTTGAACAAGATTATGTTTAAGAATAGGTATCCATTTCCTGGCATAGATTATTTGCTTTCAATATACAAGTTAGAATTAAATACAAATACATCTGGAAAAGAACCTTTAAGACCAAGCAAGAAGTCCGGCAGGAATTGAGGAAATCGGTATAAATCGATTGTGAGTTCGCCTACTTCTCTTCCTTTACGCCTATCAAAATCCAATTTGCTTACCAAAAGAAGGTGGTTTCGCCTACTTCTCTACAGTTAGGTATATCGCTACCCATACAGTAGGGCTCTTTCCTCCATATAGTTGTGGAGAAAGGGTTGGGTACAGTTGTGGATATTTTGATTGATAAGGGCAGGAGAAGCACTTTTCCACACGCTTGCGACCATCAAGCGTCGTCTCCTCGCCATTCAAGCACCTATCCATACAGTTGGGTTTTTTTACGCATACTTATCTTCTTGGGTTGTTTTTTGAGCAGTTGTTATCTCCTTGCCCGGCTTTATTCCTGGCTAACCTGAGGAAATCGGTGAAAACGTGAGGGGGGATCTTATGCCAATTTCGTGCAACCGTGTTTTCTTTTCTTAATATTCCTCTCCCCGCCCCCCACACCGACAACTCAGGTCAACTGAAAGAGTAAAGTATGGGCCATTCGGCGATAAGGATGTGGAAAGGGATGTGGAAAGGATAGTGCCTCCCCAGCTCCTTTAGGCTTTAAGGAGTTCCTATCCTTGCCCTTCCCCTTCCCTCCCCTTAAAGTTGGAAGAAGGAGAGAAACAACCCGATAAGACCCTACGGGCATCAGTCGGGCTCTTCCTTCTCACTCAGAAGAGAAGGAACAACAAGGAGACAAGACCGGAACTAACCCTATGACACTAACCCGGGCTCCTTCTCCTTTCCTACTATTAGAACACCAAGGAGAGTCACAACCCTGACCTCACCCGTAGGCTTCTACAGGGCTCATTTCTCCCTCCTCTGAAAAACCAAGCACCCTATAACCCCAGACTAATATGTGGGGCCCCAACCAACGCTAGAGTAAAGCTTCCTTTATCTATGTCCATTCTCCCTGTCTTTGTCAAGCAACCACCCCCGCCAGGCGTCCCAGAGGCCTTCGTCGCGTCCACCGATCGCACGTTCCCCTTGGGGTTAATTTTACCTTTTCAGCGAAAGGGCTCTAGACGACAGAAATGCCTATAGAACGCCTGACGTGGTACCGTCAGGTGTCTCTTACAAAGTATAGGTTTTCATTTGTCCCGGGTCAGAACCGCTACCTCCCGGGAAGATCCCCCTATCCTATCCTCCAGGCTGGTTAGACCTTTGGATTGCGCGTATCGGAATAGGGATGTGTAATTATAATACGATGCTCCACACCACTCTACAAATTAGGACTTGGCGAGCACTTCATTATTACTTTTGATATCCTTATCTTTACTAGTGGGGCAGGCTCTCCTTATCTACTTACTAGTGAGGGCGGGCAGGCTTCTTCTTCCTTTTCATAAACAAACAAGGTTGGCCAGCTTCCGCTTCCGTGTTGTTGGCGCCGCAGGCACAAGAACCAACCTCCTTGGCCTAACTTCGACTATCGATACGTTACTGTCAATGCTCTAATTGCTCCTCTTCGCGTTCGCAGCCCTGAGCGATATATAAATAGTGACAGCTGCCCAGGAGATTCATAAAATTGAGTTCGAGATCCCCCCACATCGACAACTAGAGAAGGAAGCAGTTTCTCTCGAATCAGTTTACCTGTCATCCTATGCCTTTGCCGGCACAAAGAACTATTTATTCCCACTTTATAACCGGAATTACTTGGCGGTTCTTAAACATGTGCTTTGGCTCGGTCAACTAGCTCTCGAACGGGAACTGCTTCTGAACGAAGGGATGCCCCCTTTACCCCTGTGCTTGCCTCTGCATTCCGGCTCATTGATAGGCACTTTTTATTTAGATATTTATGGTATTTATTGGCTTGCTTTAGGTAGTCACCATCTCATGCTTGCTGAGTCAGTTCTATATGCTCTGAAAAGAAAGGATAGCCTATATACTATATATAAGTCGTCAGAAGCTATAGGATCTGCTACTTCCACCCCTTCCTCTGCCCACGCTGCTACTGAGAACGTCATTTTTAGGTAATGATCCCATTGAACAAGCATCGAACCAAGCATCAAAGCAAGAAGCATTAAAGCTAGCAGAGCAAACAGCAGCATCCCTTCACTTGGTTGATCCAGTAGCTTCCCTTCGCCCGGCATCCCTTCCTGTGCCATAGCCAATTTGAGAGCTAGAAGCAGTCGATTCATCAGTTCCAAAGCCAGTCGTTGTTCCAGTTCCAGATCCTCCAAGTGCAAAGCTAGCAGCAGAGACAGGGATAGAGACAGAAGCGGATCCACCAGCAGATGATCGAGACCCAGAAGCTGGAGAAGAACCAAAGCCAGACCCATCATAGCTAGCATCAGCAGCATATCCAATTCCAGTAGCACCCCGTAGTTCGGATCCAAATCCAAAAGCATCAGCGGTCTGAAGAGCTTAAATCGAAAGGGAAACTTAAAAGGAAAGCTGAGCGAACCGTCAGGAAACTACTCGAATAATAGGGATGAGCTTAATTTAATACCGTTAGGTATCGAGCGTAGCCTCCTATCACTACTCGACTAATAGAACAGATAGAACAGACGCCCTAATTGGCGCCATGAGACTACAAGAGAGGCCGAAGTCGACTTTAACCGTTAGAAGGAGGCCCGAAGTTTACATTGACCGTTAGAAGGGAGGCGATGCGACTTGATAAGAGGAATTTTTCTAATCTTCTTGGCTTAAGCAATAGGTAATAAGTCAGGGGTGTATTTAGGCGGGTGGGTAGCAGACATTAACTTAAAGGCAGGTTCTATAGGTCTAAGCAGTGGGGTCTAATTCCTGAATTGTATTGGCTCCTGCCCTTATTGTCGGCCGAGAGTCGTTCATCGCCAGAACGTCCGCTTATAATCAGTGATTTACGATAGCCAGGAAGGTGGGTGATGCTTGCCTAGATACTTATTTTTTTTTTTATTGCCCACATCTACCGAGAGAGAAAGAGAGTTTTCATGTTACCCCAAAAAAAGAAACCGCCCAGCTTGGCACAAGGGATAGTTCAACCTGTGATAAAGAACCTGTGTGTGCAGTTATAAAAAGTTTTACAAGCACGTGAGGCAAGAAAAATATATCTTCTCACAGGTTATCCTGGTGGGCATCGAGCGGGCTGTTATTAACCTGGGTTCTTACATCCTGTTTCTTGCCATGCAATGTCATTTTTTTATATTGACGGGTATTGATTGAATGGGTCCTTCTCTATGTTGGGCATGGATTGAAAGAGCATCTCTTGGTTATGGTGGAATAACGGGGAAATCACCTATTTAATTAGGTGGTAACAGTGGGCATCTCTCTCTTGGGTTTGGAAACATACATGGGGCCTTCTCCTTACAGCTATTGAAAGGGAACTTCTTTTGTTGTTTGGCGGGAACGTTGGAACCATAATAACTCTTCTCATTCGGTGACTCAATAGGGGCTTCCCTTGTATTTGGTCTCCCGTGATCCTTCTTCTCTTAACAGCCGGTAACTTATATCTTATCCGTGGGCAACTTAGCTCAACCTCATCAGAACAGGGGGAACATCTATTCTCTCATCTTATGGTGGGACTTGGAATGGTAAGAGGAATGGGTGCACCTCAAACTGGCAAACCCTTAATCTGCCTGCATGAACATGAATTAGACTACAGGTCTGGTATACCAACAAAATAATATATGTATGACTGGAAGCTGCATGTTTCTGATAGAGCTACTCACTTTGGCAGCAGATCGGCAACCCCACCTGAAACACTTGACCAGTTAAGATCTTCACTCCAATGGACGATACTCTCTTTAGGCTAGAGGGGACCAAGGCAAGACCTTAAGAACCCATTGATAGGGTTAATTTAGGAAGAAAAGGCCTATAAAGATGGATGGTATATTTTCCTCTGAGAACCGAGCCCCTATTCCCGGAGAGTGGTAAGCTTGAACCAGCCAACCCAAGCGCCCATAGCCACCGCCCCCAATAAGTACTTAAAGAAAAGCGCTGTTGAAGAAAGAGGAACCCTAATGAGGAGCGATAAGCCCACTCACCCGACCAAAGAAGGGTGAGGAGCGCCTTTTAAAGAATGAGGAGAAGGCTCGCCCGAGGTACGTAGGGTGAGGAGCCCTGTTTTAATAGCTTGGTTACACAAATCTGTAAAATACGATGATCTCTATAATGGATGATAGCTATCGCTTGAACCATGAGGAGGTAGGATCGCAATCGCCTGCCTGATCTCTCTCTTCACCTACTGATATCTTCTTCTCTCGACCTTGGCACCGATCGAACCACTGATGACAGATAGATATACACAGACAGCCCTCGATCTTTAAACTCCCCACTGTTGGAACTACTGCTGCTACTAGTTATGATTATGATTCTGCTGGGGCTAACTGCTTTCCCTACTGCTGTTGGTTCTACTGCTTATTATGCTACTGCTTGGTGGGCTGTTTATCCAGGTCGAAAGGGATAGGAGGTAGAGAGGTAGAGGTTTGAGTAGAGATATAGGGATATAAATAATATAAATTGGTAGAGAGTATAAAGTTTCTATATAGAATGTAGGGATGGAGGTTCAGGATCGAGGGCATAGGTTATAGTAGGGCCTAGAGCATAGGGCATAGGTGAAGGAGGGTAAGCTCGGACTGTATGTGTTTCCATCCTGGTTGGTTGGGATGAGCTGATCATATCAATAATAATATTATTATATGCTTTTTGGTTGATTCAGCTGCTGGCCGGGATCACTCGACAGAGGTTCTGTTTGATGCAAAGGTTGACCGAAAGAAAAGAGAGGACCTATTCTCTGCTACAAATAAAAGAAGGGATAAGTTAATTTTAATAATTGCATATATAATATATGAGCTAAAGAGTAGTCATACAGAGCGACTTTATCTTCACGGTTGGTTGCTTTAATTGTGCATACCATAGGACTTGTTATGCCGGGGTTTGGTTGGACATTGAATTGCTCTGATAAGAAGAAGCTTGACACGGCACCTTTGCACTCCACAAATTCCCATCTTCGTCGGGCCAATACCCTTGAAGTTACCTTTCAAGTTCTTTTACGTGAACCTGGCCTATCAATCAAGATGGTAAATCTAGTAATAGAAGAGGTCCTCTCCTTCTCAGTCGAGCCCGCTTGCGCATCGTTGCGGGATGATATCAAATTTCACATGGCATCAATCAATATGGGAATTTAAAGAGTTGAAGGCCATCCTCGCCCTCCTTCCTCGTGCTATGGGACCTCTTAATAAAAGCTCTTTACCGTTCAGTGAAGGCAGCAGTAGCCAAGCGTTGGTGAATATAGTCCAAGCTGTAGTACCCTTATCTCTAAGCCTCAATTGTGTAATGCTCTAAGCAGCTTCTATCCAGTAGTGTGTCAAGGTTCGAAGCGTCTGTCCTGATAAAGTGTTGTAATCGCAAGGGGAAAAGGTCTGTAGCGGGAACCATCCATCAAGGGGGAAAGCTGTTGTAGCTATCCAACCAACCTTATGGGGCAAGCTGTGGAGATCCTTCAACTAAACATGCAAGCGGTAGGATCCAACCAACCATTTGCTAAAGCTCTTAACAGGGAACGCTATTCTATTCTTAGCGCTATGGCTCTTTTTTACTTTATTTTCTCTTTATCCGGGCCCGAACAATGTAAGTAATAAATCTAACTATTCTATATAATATAAGGTAATATTAATTAGAGAGGTCTTAATTATATAGCGAATAATATTCCAGTATGAAATCTGAAATATTGGAGATTGCCGCATATATTAATCCTTCCGGGCGTTTATCAAGTACCGGGGTTATAATCCTTCTCTTTGGTTTGTGCACTCCTCAGGTGTGATATACCCATAGGGAATATATCATGGGATTGGATGAAAGGGGGTTTAAGGGGGCCCTTACTATCCATATATAAAGGGTGCCATAGAGCTTGCGGAAGTAGTTATATGAGCGAACAAATAGGAAGTGAGTTAATCGGAGCTGTTTAAAGTGCTCTCCCACATCCAATATTAATCTTATCCCCTAGCGGTAAAGTTATAGATATATGTGTGGAAAAGTTGTATATATGTATGTACCGGCAAATAGGGTGCTTATCAGTTGTAACACGGGTTAGGCGGTGCATCTGAAGCAGGACAGGTTGTTTATCAAGCAGTCGTTGGGTTTTCTTCTTGGGCGACCTACCCTCTCAACCTGGTTTCAACAAAGCTTCCTCTCTTTGAACCTGTTTCCAGCAATATTAGCTTGGCCATCCCTAGCCAACAAGAGTATGAAACGTGTTCAAATGGCATTATTATAAAATAAAAGATTACTCAAAAAGTGAAGTTGGTGCGTTCGCGTAGTCAGGTAGTTCCAAAATGGATTGAATCCGTCAAATTAGATATATATAATGTAAAAGCAAATCTTCAAAATAAATAATTTGTTTGAATACCTGGGGCACACCAGTGACCACCAAAAAAGTGTATTTATGCAAAATATAATAAAGATTTATAATAATATTATATTGCACATATTTAATTGAATTTACCTTTTGTTGGGTTCGAGGCATTCCAATCATCGGGTAGGTTGTGTAACTTGTCTGTAAGTTTACATAGTGAAGGGGGAAGTCAAAGATGGATAGGCTCGACAAAACACCACGACAGTAATAACGTGCTCACCACCAACCAGGGCATTACGACAACGTGTTGCTGTGTCTATGTCCAGACCTAAAGTTGCATGCATTCCTAAACTTTTAATTTATGTAACCCGTTGAGCGAGGTCTTATCTAAGCCCAAAGGCCCGAAGGAAATATAATGGTAGCGGCTATTTTATTGAACGGTAGGTCCTTCCGTAATATCCTTCCAGCTTTAATATACTTACCACTTATTTAATGTAAATGAATCTATTTCCCGCAATAAAGACCCAGTAACAAAGGAATGTCTTGGGGCACAGTAGAGTAATAGTTATTAGGTCCTTGTACGCCTTAACTAGTTATTAAGCCAAAATACTGTATCATTTTTTTTTCCAATGTCTTTACTGTATACGGAAAGGAAAATATTATTATGAAAATATAGGGCAGGCAATGCTTATGACCTTGGGGTCTTTTACGAATTCGCAAATATTTAAATGATCGCCTCTTGTAGAAGATAGTGATCACCACCTTCATTTCCTCTTGGATTAAATAGCATCTAGTGAATTTCTTTTACTAAATATGGCAAGCCCGCAATACAATCAAGACGCACAACGTGTCTGAACCAATCCTGTCTCCCGGATATTATGTCTGTAAGGCTATTACTGTCTTACTATGACTGGGGAACCCCTCCTGGCTATGGTCGACCCACAGGTACTGACCTCTTCTGTGCTCTGATCAATTATCTTGGCATGGGCAATGAGGGCTGGCAACAAGACGGGGTTTTTTACTAGTGGCTCTCCTGACCAAATGGCAAAGACCTCCTCCTGTAATAAATAACTGACTATTGGCGAGCTCCATATGGGTTCCCAGTAAATCCAAGAAGGCATCAACTATTGGGATTGAGTACCAGCATGGAGTACCTACACAGAAACCTACCTGTCATTGAGTGAATTAACATTTCCTTTAATCGAGTGGATCACCACTAGAGGCAAAACTTATGTATTAGGAGGACACCCGTAGGGCCTTTCCTGAGGTACGCCTCCCACCCAATAAATACTTAGGGGCTTTATAAAGTTTATTGGAGGAGCTCAACGAACCATGGACTGAGTCAGTTCACCAAGATGCTGATAACACATCGCGTTATAGACATTGATTACCGATTTGAGGAGCATAGTGCTTATGATGCAACATGAAGAGCATAGTGCAAAATATGGTGCTAAAGAACAGGTTAGTTCTCCCAAGTTGTCATGGAATTCTATTGATTTATATATTTATTTATAAGTATGCTTCCCGAGATAAGAGCAAACAATATGCTTCGACGAACAAGAGCACCAATTTATTTATTTAAAACGATCCTTCCACTCGATGATTTATTTTAAATTGAAAACTGCCCGATTGCCGCTGATATTTATACCCGACCGATTATTGACCTCCTGAGTCTACTCTCTCCCTTGAGACCTGGGGAAGCAACCCACCAATAACTAGGGGCTGTCACCTCAAGCCTACACATCACAGGCCGGGTATCAACTGCCCAAAGTTCTTTCATCACAACCAGCTGTTCCAAAATAATATCTGTTCTACCCACGGGTCGCTATTCAATCAGTTATAAAATGCCCTCTGTTCCCTACTGCTCAAGAGGCGGCGGCTCTATCTGGTCTCTCTTCAAATGACACATTGTATTGAAGCCATGAAGATGCAGCCGAACTAAGCTTGTACAACGGGAGAATTGGGTTTGTAATTATGGGTGAACCGTTTAACTATGAGTGTCCAGGTCCGATAGGTCCGAAACAGGTCCGACAGCTCCGAAACCATTTTATGCTACCGGTTTAAGTAACCAGAGGTGTTGTCTGCAAAGGTGGGACCGATAGAGCGAGGTTTACAATAGCTTGGTTTATTTAAAATTATACAGGTGAGGCGAGGTGGTGTATTTACTTATTTGCCCAGGACATGTTGACAAGAAAGAGAGGTTCAAAGACACTCGCGTTTCCAACTGACTACGAGATGAACGAAACAACCCTGGAATGGAAGGCACAGTTATCCGCATTATCGCTTGCCTCGTTTTGGTGGGGCGTGGTTATAGCTAATGCTTGCCCAAGAAAGGATCGCATGAGGTCCCGCTACTGAAAACACTTGCTCGGGGCCCCTAACCCCCATATTCTGCGACTAGTCTTGGATGCTCAACTTTATAGAAGCTGCTTTGAGCTTGGTTATAGTATTGATTCATGCCCTCAATAATATGCCCCATGAGTAAGGAGCGCTACCGCGTGATATTATGATGACTGATCGCTACACCTTAATTACTTAAATTGCCTTGGAGTGGTGCCTACCAGACCTATAGGGTTGATCATGAACAGCCTGCTGGATTCTATTTATCTACTGCCAAGCAATAAAGGAAGGGTGCCGCCTTTAATTGCCTTAGAAGCAAAATTGTGATAAAGCCGCCAATAAGACGCCTTCCTTCCATTGGAACTCTCGAGAGCAGCATTATTGGTGGTGTAAAAAGCGCATTTCTAGGCACTTGATATAAGTGCACTTTTTCAGGTGTTTTCACTTTATTAAAAGGGGATGGCACCTATTCATGTAGGTATGACTTGGTTAAATTCGATCTCACTTTTATTATTGAGAATGCCCAACCAAGCAGAGGTGGGTTCTGAAATATGCTTTTCCAGAAGCATAATTTTTAAAATATTATATTCACTATTTTTATTTACATAAATCTACTTTATTAGGTGGTCCTGGGCTCAGCATAATCGGGGCCACTAAAAATGATCTATTATTACTCAAGATTCACATTTCACCTTCCCATTATCCGGGGGACGAACACAGAGCTGAGCAAGCCATGGCGCAGAGCGTGCAAGACAGATAATAAAGCCTTGCTTGGTTTGATTATGATTGATCCATACCGCCAGGAAGAGGATTATTATAGATGCTAACGCGAGGAAGGAGGATTAATTTAACCCGCCCCTTTAAACTGAAACTATTATTGAATCGTTCTCCTAATTATACCAAACTTAAACTTGATTGAAGCTTCGAACCTTTAGGTTGCGATCACCTTCCCCATGATGGATACTGTAGCGCTATCGCTTGGTTAATAAGAGCCACACCCTTCCCTGAACTTACCCTGACGGAACCTAGTTACTACCATAACCGGTCGGAACTACCTACCTATTACGCCGGACGGAACAAACACGCTTTTGTTCCTATAAGACCTTTCCCCATGAATTAGGTTTCAGCGCTTACGCTTGCCCGGATTTTATTTGATTTCGACTTACCGCGCTTGCTTCAGGTTGGTTCCGCTAGAGCTGGTTATGGATCCACACCCTAATTGCTAACCTCATGGTTCCTTTAACCAATACTGATCGAAGAATATAAGAAAGACCCGGGGCCGGAAGATATAAAACCCCCGCGTTTATTAACGAATTCAGAACAACGAACCTCTCAGTTAGTGGGTAGAGCTAGAGACGAGGTCATGGATGGAAACACAATATTATATATATATATATATATATTTGAAGTTAAGTAAATGCGGGTTATATATGCTGCATGGTATGATGCGCCGTAGCTTATAGCAGTGGTATCCCATATGGTTACTTACCTAACAAACAACAAGAATTACCGGACTAAGGTACAGGCAGGCGCCTAGCGCGTTAGGCATAAGCATAAGATACACTTGCACGAACTACGGGAATTTACTTTAAGAAGGAGGGAAATAGCCACAAGTCGGTCAATACTTCAGTATATGCTCAAAACCCCCTGGCTCTTGGCTGGTTGGGGGTTCGCTCAACTTCGTTTTTTTTTACCCTACTCTCCCTCGTACGTAAGATAGATCGCAGGGGGATCCAGGATTCGATCAGCTCACATTACATTATGCTTTTAGGAAGGAAAGAAACAATACTCATACCTTTAACGCCTTCAGGAATACGCCGTAGCTAATATTTTGGGGGTGAGGCAGGCGGGATGGGATCACTCAGTGAGTGCATGAACCGTCGATGCATGAAGCTATGGTACGCCGGTACATTAATTAAGCTCCTTTTAGTGCAGCAATTAGCTCTTGTCGGTACAGCTAGTCAGTGCAGCAGCATGATGAAGCTATAGTTGGCAGCTGTTCTTGCCTTTAAAAGTGCTTACCTTGAGACAGAGAACATCATTCCAATAAGAATAGACAGGATACTTTACCTCGAAACCTCACCCGGAAACCTAGACCAAAGACCCATACCTCGATCTTGACCTCGAACTCTTACTCGAAGCTTTACCTCCACCTCGACCCTCGAACTATACATCGAACTCGACCCTTTGGCTTGAATAAAGGCTACTCAACTACGCTACTCGACCGGGCTTGGCTAATCAGATTAATTGACTCGGATGGCTTGCATACGCAGCTGCTTGGCTTGGTTACTCAGACTTGGATACTCGGGCTGGGCTATTCAATATTCGGCTGGAGACACTCAGGGGCTAGGTTGAGCCATTCAGGGAGGGCCATTAAGGTTAGGGAGGTTTAGCCATTTACCAAACTCCGACATTACGAGTTTCCACCAGGCATGAGAGAAGGAATTAACCCCAGACAACGAGAAGGAACGCCCTGGGTTCTCGAATTAGAATTGTGCTTGAGCCAACTCGATTATTGAATACAGGGGTGTGCAGCTGGGTTAAGGGTGGGCTGCCAGTGTGTGGTTCTTTCTGTCTGTTAACTACTATGGTCTTCTTTCCGGGGTCTTCTTTCCGGGGTCTTCTTTCCGGTTCCGCAGGACACCACCTACCAATACCACCTGTACTGCTTATCATCCTTTATAGACAGGCTCACATACCAATGGAGGGGAATTATAGGTAATATTTAAAAATGATTATTTTGCATTCGCAGATGGGAAGTTTCATTTCCCAATGACTAGGGGATTATAGGTATTGCTGACTGGCGTCTTTGGTCGCAGGGTAGGAGATAAAAGCGGAGTTGTATAGTGTTTTCTTAGTACATCTCCGTTAATTTACCGGGTGGTTACTGTAGCCTCAGTAGCAAGTCCATATCCAGTTGTTTATCCACCTGCATTTCTGTCGTTTACTGCCTGATTATCTCTCAACAGCCAACCAATTATGCGGAGGGCGTAAAGCACTGATGCTGAGGTCATGCCAACTGCCCTATCTCTCTATACTGACAACACTGAAGCGGAGGGAGGTCGTCGGGGCAGGCATCCATGCATGTTTGTTGGACACTTACTTAAATGAATGGGGTTTACTGCTTGAGGTGATAGCACCATTATCCTCCTATATTAAGTACACCAGTGGAATAGAATCCATGTTGTTTTCCATGTTCATTTGGTTGGGACAGATTTCCACCTTATCATTTCACCATTTCACATTTTAATAGGGCCGTACAGCCGGATACTCGCATAGAGGCGTTTCACTTGCATATTTACGTTTGAGTATATGCTACTCGCATCTCTACGTTGACCTTTTATATTGTAATGAGTAGTTCAATCAATCTTAGTTTAAATAATTAGGAGCCTCAACCTCCTATCAGCCAGATGATGAAGAGCCTGTAACCTCTTATAGTTGTTTCCGTGCAGTTGCAGCAGGTGCAACCCACAAATTATCCTATTACGAGAGCTCGCATGGAGACGTTTCACTTGTTGTATCGATACATTTAACCATTTAACTATGTATCCACAAATCAATATTATATAAGTGATTATTATTCTCCATATTGACACAATAGAGAATATATTATTTATTACCTGTAGTGTAAGAACTATATAAATAGTTTATAGATATATATCTAATTTTAGTTATTAACTAGCTACTCTTCTCTGCTGCTATACTATATGGATGGTGTAAGATATTATATTATGGGGATCGTCCTTTGGTCCTCAAAAGATGGCATCAGGATATGACACTGCTGAAAGAGGAACAACAGAAAATCCCTCTTTGGGTTAGGCTGCTAAGGAAGAGCACTTGAGGCACCTACGCCAAGTTCTTGAACTTCTTCAAACAGAAAAACTTTATGTAAATCTTAAAAAGTGCTCTTTCATGCGCGACAAAGTTGTATTTTTGGGCTATATTATTTCAGCAGAAGGTTTAGAACCGGATCCCGAGAAAGTAAGGGCTATTATGGAATGGCCAGTGCCAAAATAAAAAGGGGATGTACGGAGTTTTCATGGGTTGGCTTCGTTTTATCGGCGCTTCATTCGGAATTTTAGTGCAATCATGAGTCCAATCACAGAGTGCATGAAAGGGGAGGACTTTGTTTGGTCAAATCAGCAAATAAGGCATTCCAACAGATTAAACTTTTAATGTCTACAGCTCCGGTGCTTGTGCTCTTGCTTCTTTCAGCTCAAACATGCTTTGATAAGTTATTTGTGGTAGAATGTGATGCATCCCATGCTGGAATTGGCGCTGTTCTTAGTAAAGAAGGACGACCAGTCGCATTTTTCAGCGAGAAGCTTACAGATGCAAAGAAAAGGTACTCGACATATGATCTTGAGTTCTATGCATTAGTGCGAGCACTTCACCATTGGCAACATTATTTATTACATCGAGAATTCGTGGTATATTCAGATCATCAAGCTCTCAGGTATTTTAATTCGCAGAATAAACTGAATCCAAAAAATGCAAAGTGGATTTCATTCATTCAAGGGTTTGCATTCTCATTGAAATACAAATCGGGGAATTCCAACATTGTGGCTGATGCACTTAGTTGTCGAGCGGTACTACTGAACAACATGAGAACACAAGTTGTGGGGTTTGAGGAGATGAAAGATCAATACCAAACTGACCCATATTTAAGCCAAGTCTTAGAGAACTTGAAGGAACTATCCAGCAGCAGAAAATTCCCCTACATTTTACATGATGGTTATCTTTTAAAAGGCAACCAGCTTTGCATTCCAGCTGGTTCACTTCGCGACCAGATCATAAGGGAAAATAAGCTCTATGTGAAAAAGGTGCTTTGCATAAGGTCTAGTTCCTTGGGCACTGGATTGGCGACGGCATGAGTTGGTTGGATCAAGAGAAGGTGCGTGCAAGCCGTGGTGGACTGGGAGACGCCACGCAAGGTGCAGGAACTACGATTCTTCCTCAGATTAGTCATACTTAAAAATATTTATATATATATATATAAGTATATATAATACTATAGGCGGTTCATCGAGGGCTTCTCGGGTGATCGGAAGGGCTTAAGCTGCTTTTGCCTTACCTTCTATTATATTAGTAAAGGGCGAATGAGGGGCGTGTGCAATAGTTTTATTTCTTTCTCTCGCTCGATCGCTTCAATGCCTATAATTTGAGAGATAACAGGAAAGCCTTCTCTCGAATTCGAGGATGTGACACAAATAATGACTCTCTTCGCCGGGATGTCAGCAGGTTAGGCAGCTGTAAGGTTTTTTTTATTCGGTGGAAGGCGGGCCGAAAGTCTGCCCCAACCAAGTGAAACTAAGGGTCTGAAAGAGTTCACGATCTGATCTATGGGGTCTTAACCCTCGGAGGACGGCTAAGAATGTCCATTAAAAGGAGCGGACCGATGGGGTCGTTTTTCAAGCACGAATAGAACGATCTAAAGGGGGTGTGCAACCTAGAGAGATGGCCGTATCTCTTTGATGAATGTGGTATCGAGGTTCGGTTCATTTGGAAAAGAGGCCCTTTATCCTAGGGCTTAGGGGAGACCTTGCGAATGGTTGAATTGATGACTTCGCTTCGATCTCTTCGACTGAACCTGAAGGAGACTTCGATCATTCAACTTTAGCTTCTGAAGGAATCATGTCACTTGGAATTCCGGAAAGTGAATCTTCTCTTTCATCTCCTCTCCTTAGCACAAGCGCTAAGCGATAATAATACCTTTTAGTCGAGCGGATTTCATCTCCTCTGCAGTGAGCTTCTAGAGAGCGTTCAGTCAGTCGAATAGAAGCTCATCGTTCAGGAAATGGTTGACCGACGTAGCCACCTATGCCCTACCCGAAGGGACCTGGGCGGTGGTTCCTTTTCTATGTTATCCATTTCGATCATGATGAGATTCTATTGACATCTTGTGCGAAATAGTCGTTCCGTAGCCACCGTTGCCCGTACTTTCGTAAAAGCACCATTGGGGCGGTGGGTCCGTACTAGCCCTATCTCTCACAAGAGCGACTAAACACAACAATCGAAGCTCGAGTACGCTTTTAGAGATAGAGTTTGGCTTTACACTTTTTACTAAGCCTACTTCTATCTCTTATATAATATAATAAAAGCTAATATCGATTCGATATCTATACCACATTTTATAATCAACTTGAATATCAGCTCTTGTTGCGCAAGTTTAGCTTCAAAGCCTACGTGCAGTAGGAGCATAGGTAGTTTACTCCGGCTAGACGGTAAGTTCAGGAGGTGAAGTTGAATCCGTGGATCTCGTTGAATAATCAGCTGCTGTGGATTCTGTTACACATCCTCTATTGACTGATCTTGACCAGGTCCTATGCTCAAGTTCAAGCCAGGAAAGTAGCTTCTCTCTAGTTGAACGTGTAGCCATGTGCCGAATGTTAAGGCACGAAGTACGCATCTGAGCTTGCTTGTTTCATCCGTGGAGCTAGTTTCATCAGAAGCAAGGAGGGCAGCCGCAACAGAGGCAAGTACGGCAGCCGCAGTGGATTATGAAGATTATGTTTATTCTTTCATCTCCTCTCCTTAGCACAAGCGCTAAGCGATAATAATACCTTTTAGTCGAGCAGATTTCATCTCCTCCGAGTGCAAAGCTAGCAGCAGAGATTGTGGTTCCATACGCGGATTTAGATGCATCCCATACACTACCTCGATCAGAATCAATTCCAACAAAGCTATAGCCCGTTGTAAGGTTCGTAGCCTTTATAACGAGCACCTGGTCTAGTGGCATACCTTTCAGTTACATATACTGCTCCAGATGCCAGTGGACTCGTCGATCAACCAGTAAAGAGAATAGAAGCATAGGTATAGGCAAAGGTGGGAGGGATGAGAGAGCAAGCTGGCGTGGGGGCTTTGGCAATAACATCCGAGCAAAGCAAGCCCTTTTTTTATTAACTACGAATAAAATTGAATATCTATATCTCTATTTTTTAAAGCTTCCCCGGAATAAGGAACTTCTTCCCGATCTGCCGCTTTAGCATTTTTCGTTTAAAAAGCCATTTCTACTCATTTTTAACAGTGCTTAGCTTAGGTCGACTAACCGGACCCCGGCGAGATAGCTTTCTTAAGGATTGGCTGTCCTACTTACCATGCTTTCCATGCCATGTGCTTCCTCCAATACTGGAACTGGGGCTGCCCTATATAGTAAAGCACGTTCCTCAACAAGCTAATTAAGGGAAGTGGAGGCAGTCTCTGTATGTTAAAAGAATTCGAGATCTCGGGGTCGGGTCGAAGAAGTAACAATAGTCGAAGTCAAAGTGGAAGGAGAACCCAATTCGAGTATTAGGCGAACTTTCACATGCACTTGCTCTGGCTTCTTAACTTAAGAAAGATTGATACTTTTAGACCAAGCTTTCAAGCGGCAAAAGCAGTGATTTCATGGGCAGGCACTAGTTCCGGAACTTAAACTCTCGTTTGAGCAGGTGAGTCAGGAAGTGATGGTGGTAGAAGGAATCGGAACTTCTCTTGACTATATAGGGCTGCCCCAGGAGAACATCTGTTGACTTATCGACCAGAAAGCCTTGGAATTGGGTTTGGGATCGATAGACTTACCGCGCACAGTGCCCGCCCAGGATACAGTCTTGGCTTGAGAAGCTGAGTTGCCGGTTTGACGATTCACTCGGCCGGTTTGAATCAGAGCAGACTCGGGGCCTCTCTTTCTCTTGCGCTGAAGCAGCCGCATCTCATTTGGCTGTCCTACTCTCGTCCCCGCCGAGACCGGAATGGGTCGGAAATAAACCGGCCTTTGAAGATCACCCACTTTAACAATGCGCGATGTTGGAATGCCTTTTCCTACTGGGGTTTCAATCTTAATTTTGGCCTCAACAAGATCATCCAGGTTGAATGTCTCTTCATCAATAGCTACCAGGGAAAAAAGCTTGACACCACTTCCTGAAGCGAAGTGGAATCCCAACAGTGAACAGGCAGACCGCTGATACCAATCCATTGTCTGAGAGTCCCCAGGGGAAAGGTGGCGCAATCCGGCCACCACTCCAGAAGCTTAACTGTAGTACGGCCCACATGCATGAACTCCTGAGACAAAGCTCGGCGAGCAAGATCCCTAGAAGGGAAAGCAATGAGGAACAAGTTGCCAGGCAACATCCTTATCCACCAATCCCAATTGGCATCCCAGTACAAACGGAGAGCATCCAAGACTTCCTTATATTCGACCATGTCACATAACGGTTCCGCTATAAGGCAGGACCCCAGACATAAGAGTGCACTAAATAAAAAAGAGAAGCAGAAACAGACGTCGTACTAGAGGGATAAGGTAGGGCGTTTTCCCAGTTTACAGGCCATACATGGAGACAACTCCGACACAGGGACACTACCTAGGACACCACTACGAACTAAAGTACTCAAACGATCACGAGACAGATGACCAAGCCGACGATGTCATAGATTCTCCAAAGAAGAAGAGGAAGACACACCCACGCAAGCAAATCCAGTAGCAGAAGAAGGCAGATGGAGACAGTCCATGTAATTGAGCCCCCCACGCTTACAACCATGACCAATTAGGGCGCTGGTATGACGATCCTGCACGGAGCAAGAAGAAGCATAAAATGAGACAGTGCAGTCATGATCGGTAAGCTGGCTAACAGAAAAAGAAATTCATAGACAACTTAGGAATATGTAAAAGAGAGATAAAAAAAAACCGGCCAGTGAAAGAAAGCCTGACCTTAGCCAAGCTTCCCGGATTAACCTTATCTTACCTTACCTACCTTCTTACCTATCAACATGGTGAGTGAGTTTTCACTTATATATGTAATTAAGCTTCAATCATTGCCTTCAATCTTCCTTCCCCTCCTCACCCTTATGGGGGAGCAATAAATAACCTTCGTCGGGAAAGCAAGAAATCCCTGAATTACTTATTTGGTGTGGGGGCAGCGGGCAAGCAATAAATTACTCTTTCGTCCTTTTTTTCCTAGGGACATTAAGAATTGAAGTCAAATCCCTTTACTTCAAATTAATGGTCAAGATGAGTCCCTTGAGCTTTCCCTTGGTCTTCTATTATATCTATTTATTAGCACCCATTTTCTTTATTGGTCCACTCTATCACCTCACGAATTAAGTGATCAATAGTGTACTGGCTAAAAGTAGCTCTGTGACTGTTCTTTCGGGCTGCTAGGATCTTACCTGCAAAGGCGGTTGTTCGGGCTGTTAGGAATTTACTTGCATAATAGGCTGTTAGGGCTGATCGTAGAAGCTTACCTTAGTTTATGGCAACGAACAAAACAAATAAGGGTGTATATGCACTTTGTACAGGCTCGCTTGGTACCTTATGGTTCTTCTATCTCTATTGGATCTTTTCACATAGTATAGGTGGTTAATCGATCCAGCACCAGCAATGGCAGTTTGTTCTTTTGATTATGCTGTTGTTGATCTGCAGATTGGATCCTTGACTAAGTCCATTTCTTTTTTTCCACTAATAAGAGCATAGGGGTATATAAGTTATAGATGTAATTATTCCATTCCATATTTCCACAAGAGATAGAATAGCTATAGTCTCTATATCTATGGGGCCTTAGTAGGGCAAGAAAGAAAGACTGAAGCTCATTCTAGGAAGTAAGCACCATAAAAACCACCATAGGGCAAAGACTAAATGCTAAGTATCTATTACTAGTAGATCAATCCAAGTGTCAATGCCAAGTAGGTGTCGATCCAAGTGTTATGCTGGTAGGTGCAAACCAGGTGGTGATCCAGGAGTCTTAGCCAATACGATAAAGAGTTGATACCAGGTGGCGATTCCGGTAGTAGAGCAGCCCAAGAGGAGTCAATCATGAATCACGATCTTACTTACGATGCACCTAAGGATCCTCCACAGACACATTGGTTGCATTCATGCTAGTCTGGTTCTGGTAGTGCCAGTAATAGAACTGGGTTAGGCTTTTCCAGGGGAGATCTTGTTTATTTATGGCCAACATATGAGATATGGGTGGGACTGCGGACGAATGACAGCCCACCATCTACCTACCAGAGAGGGCTGCACATCATACAATAACCGCTCAATCCAGGATAAAAAAGGAAGGGGAGGGAAAAGCATGCTAGAAGTAGCTGAGCTTATGCTAAGAATACCTTAGGGCATGGGACTAAGACTACCGGCGGAAGTCCATAGATAATAAATATATATTCCTGGGAATAATCCAGTGGGAATATAATCCATGGGAGCTCTAATCCGCTAGAAATGCCCTAGGCTACTACTCCGCCGCTAATACAACAATGGGAAGATATATCTTACTGCGGCGTGGGACACAACCTAAGTTGGAACTAAGGCTGCTATGGAACTGACTGCTTAAGGCGGGGCACTCTTAAGGGAATCAATACTATTTATATCTCTTGTGGAAAAATATGGGGAAAATAATAATTACAAATATATATATAAAGGAGATAGCCCCTAGCAGCCTTGATTAGTTCAAATACGTGAAAGCCTTCCGGTAGTCTGTACATTATTAAGTTCCATGGAAACAAGCCGGACTAGTGAACTAGCACTTTAGACTATTAGCTTTGTCCATGCATTAATAAGTTCCATTTATACAACACTATACTCTCCTTTCTTTATTCAATTTCCCACCAGACAATATTGAGTTAGTTCTCAATGGCCTCAGCAGGTTCGGTCGGGGCAGGAGGCACAAAGAAGTTTGGTTGGACAATATGACAACTTCTTCTAATTTGATGATGTTTTTTATAAATAAAAGAGCATTATTAGGGGAGCTGAGGCATCATTCCAAATCGGGGCACAAAAAGTGGAGTTTCTTATTGACGAAAATGGCATTTCAGGTGCGAAGCCGCTCGACTGGTTAAGGAGAGGAGCGAAGCCGCTTGTCCTTCCTAGGGCAAGGAAATTTACCTACTCAATACAATTACGATAGAAATATGGAAATCTCTAGATAAAGAAAGAAATACATCGATAATATACGAGATCGCATATCTACGTTTACCTTTTCCATTTGAGGTGATCCTTAGCATTCCCTAAATAATAAACCCGTTAATCCATGGAGCCATGTTGGTTACTTAACATGAGCGTATACACATTAGGCTATGTTGTTTGAGCCAGACAATCTTTATTTTGAAATAGAATTACCCGGTATTTGGAAATAGAATCCCAGGGCCCAGGCATTGGAACATAATTTACAAAACCTCCCCCTCCCGGTGGTCGGAGGAGCGGCTCGTATCCTCGCTCCTTCTCATTTCATGTTTAGCCTTCCTTATTTTTCTCATTGGAACAAGAAAATGGATTTGATTCTTTATGAAACATGCCCTTTTATAAAGTTTCCCTAGGATTCCCAGGTGTCATTGCATGAAGGTCCTTGCCGATAGACAGCAGTCATTGCCGGGAGGAGTCATTGCTTGAAGGTCTTTGCCATAGCCGATAGCAGGTAGCTGGTACTTGCCTGAAGGGCCTTGCTAGGCATAGCCAACAAGAGTCTAAGCCTGTTGTCATTGCCGATAGTAGGTAAGATTGCTAGTCATTGCCAGCCGGGGGCATTGTAAGCCAATCATTGTCAGCCGGTCAGAGCTGGGCTTGCCTACTCCGCTTGGATACCGGGATACTCAACTGGGATGGTAGCTGCTGCGCTATTCAAATGGGCTACTCGACTGGGTCGGATACTCGGGATGGCCTACCTGGAGCGGAGCAGGCAATAAAGCCGCTGATAGACAGTATCATTGACGACAGGAGGTCACCGAGAGCCCGTGCTCGCCGATAAGGAGGAGGTCCTCGCCTAGAGCTGCCATATCCCTCGACCCTCGACGAAACCCATAGCCTTCGAACTATATACCTCGACCTCACTTATTGATACGGAACACGAGTTACTAGGATGCCATTACGATGCGTTACTTACGATGCACCTGTTTGATTGAGCATGCCATACACATTGGGCAGATAGTACAGTCTGGGAAGGGAGGTGGATGATCTTGATAGTTATTGATTTATCGATACTGAATGTCTTCTGAGAGGGGCGCACAACAGGATGGGCATTGATTGATTCGATTGATGGCCAACATATTCGGGGGTAGGGCGGTCCAACGGACAACTTACATCTACAGAGCGGGGTGGTTCAACGGACGGATCGAAGCAGAACCGAGTGAGTGAAGTGCACCGATAACTGAGTGGATTCTGACACAGATACTGGCCCAGATCGGCCAGAGGGCACGGAAGTGAAGTCGTGTGAGGTCACCGATTAAACGAACCACCGAGACTCCCTGGCATAACGTGTTCCCACTGACCGGACCAGAGTGAAGGACCCCACACAAGCAAGAGATATATTCACCAATGGATAGGAGTTAAAGCATACCCGTTTTGTTCAATCCATTCAATTAAGTTCAATCCATGAAAGAAAAA
>Ga0224573_1000002_pt1 | contig 34265 bp, 31 predicted proteins | sample CRU1metagenome_FD_189088 | JGI IMG/M metagenome (GOLD analysis project Ga0224573, IMG submission 189088) | Spruce roots microbial communities from Bohemian Forest, Czech Republic - CRU1 | ecosystem: Host-associated > Plants > Roots > Unclassified | place: Czech Republic: South Bohemian Region... | reverse complement strand
AAGTCCTTTGGGCGGCGGTTTCACTAAACAAGACACTGAATTCTCCTTCCCTTAACAGGCAAGCGGCCTTACGGCACCTTCTCCGCGTTCCAGTAATTCATTATATATGTAATTACGATTGGTTTTTCTTATCTCTTATAGTTGAAAGCGCTTGATTTCTTCCCCTCAAAGGCGGGGGTAAGGGGATGAGCATGCATACTCGTTTTCTTCCCCCCCTCACCTAGGAGATGGTAGATTCTCCTCTGTTCACCTGGAAGCGAGGAGGGAGGGAACCGACCCGCTCAACTGACCATAGGGAGGTTGAGGAACGTTAAGAACGAAGCCCCCAAAAGGGGCGAGGATACGAGCTTGCTATCTTTTTTTGGGGCTTAAGTACTTTAGCCCCAAAATAGAGGAAGGGATGCTCTATTTCCCCCGAAATAGAGGTGGCCTATCGGTTATCAATTCTACTTGAAGAGACTTAGTTGGTCGTCAAAAATCGATCATGGTTCCTATAGCGAGAAAGTGAAGCATGGTCATTATTAAGGAAAGGTCGATGAGGTCTCGATCGCTTCAACCCCGTATTTTCGAGAGCAAGGTCGATAGGGAGAGGTGGTCAAAAATGGGCATCGATTGCACTTGAGAGGGGAGGGACGCACAGCAGGGATGGTCTGTCAAAGCGGGAGGGATCTGCGCTCTAGCAATCCTGTAGTTCACCGGTTCCACCTTTATAAGCTCTGTTAGCAGGCAGAAGGCCCGCTAAACCTCGTATTCGAAAACGGTTTCGGACTGGGAAGTTAGGATTTTAAGGTCCCATGAGAGAGGGAAATTGTCGAGGGCAGCCACTCAATGGTTTACATGCGGACCTTTCCTTTCCCTTTCATTAAGCTGATTAAATAGGCCTTGACCTTTTTCCATATGCGCTAGACCTTTTTATCCCTTCCTTCTATTGATCGATCCTTTCTCTGGCTGGCAAAGGGGAGAAAGCAGGTGGTTCTCCGTATGGCTCCGGGGATGGAATGGATAGATAAAGGGCTCTGGGGAGAGAGATTATCCTACCGTACGGCTTTGGGGAGAGAGATAGATTCTCCCTCCTATCATATGGATGGCTCTGGGCATAAGATAAGGAAGGTGGTTTTCCGACCGTTTTTTGTTCCGTTATGGCTCCCACTAACTAGGTAGGAAGGAATCAATCAAAAGCATTTCCCAATTTTTCCCTTCCCTCGGATTTGTTCTTCCTTTCCCTCGCTCGGATGGACGACTATGAGGGGATATATATAAGAGTAGTGTAACTTAGTGGAACGTACCAATAGGGGGGGCTATACGGGCTCGAACCGTAGACCTTCTCGGTAGAACCAAAGTATTATCAAAATTCTTTTAACTGTTCCAAGAACCCAACATGCATTTTATCGCATTGGGCTCATTAACTAATGGAAAGATCGGTTAGTCTGCCTCCTCTTTCCAGGAAGATACTAGGCTCCGTGTGCTCCAAATTCCCTTTGAAAGCCCAAAGTGATTCAAAAGGGTTCCGGCTCAGACATAGATTGACTCGACTCCTCTATCGCTCCAAAAGGAAAATATTCTACTTCGAGCGAAAAGAATCTCTTTTTAGGTCCCCGTATGGGCACTCATTATGCCTGGCATTGAATGGATCTGGGATTGACCATATCAATTACGTAATATCGGATCGAACTTAATCTTTGTCATGCTATTGTTCAGAAATTCATAGAGCTATTTCACAGAAAATAGATTTAGTGGATCGAATCGAGAAACTCTCCCACCATTGGCGCACGTGTAAACGAGGTGCTCTACCTTGCTGAGCTATAGCCCTTCCAAGACCAGTCTTGGTGAGACACTACTATACTAACCAGATGGATCACTTTCTGTCAAAGTAGATATTTCATGATCCGATACTATTCCATGATCCAATAAGTTCCAATAAGTTCGATCTGTGCCAGGTCTATGCGTTCAATTCCATTTAGAATCGTTCATTCTACCTATGAGAATAAATGACCCACTTCACTCTGTGGTTAGAGTATTTTCATACGGCGAGAGTCATTGGTTCGAATCCAATAGTAGTGAAACTTCTGAGATACCATTGAAGAGTCGATGGCATCTCAGAAGACCCACTTGTTTGGCGGAATATTGAATCCATTTTCGGATCATTATAGTAAATGTCTTAATTAGAGACGAGAGGGCTAGCCTATAATCGTTTTCTAGCTCTTTTTGGAGCTACATCAGCTTCAATTGCTTGTCTTTTTTCGAGCTAAGTCCGCTTTAGCTATTCTAAAAGTTTCCTGGGCCTCTTGGAGATCGATGTAAACATCTCTCTCTTATTTACCAATACGGTTATTTTCTCCTTGTCTATCTTGGCGAAACCGCCCATCAAAGCCATAGTCGACCACTGCCCATTTAAACGTATTTTCCTCCTATATCTATAAAGATAAGACACAACTCTTTGGATAAGACGATCTCCTTCTTACCTTACTACTACTACTTCTTATTAAGTAATGACGTGTATAAAACTAGAGATAGCATAAAGGCCCAGACACGACACTCCACAGAAAAAAGCTTGACTTCGTAAATTCAGAGTCTTTAATAAATGTTTTACTAAATGAGTTTTTCTTTCAAGACCAGGTCAATAAAAGCGTAATTACTTATATAATCGCATTGTCGAAGGATTGTGACTATTAGTCTCATCTGGGGTCGTCTTATTTCTTGGCTTTTTTTCCGGCCAACTCTTCATTATATAAGGGGGTTTACCAGGTATTTATATAAGGGGGTTGATCAGGACTTGAGGTTTATAAGGACCTTACTGGCTGGCTGGCCGGAGAATGAGTGCTTATAGGAAAAGGAATCCGATGAACAAAGGGAGTCTTATTCCTTCAGCAGGTCTTTGGTTTCATCTCCATTACAAATAAATATTCGTATTGGAATAAATATTCGTATTGGATAGAACGATCCGACTTAGATACTTTTTACTATTTATTAGAATAATAAAGCGCTTTTAGGTTCGGTGGAATCACGGTATCCATCCTTCAAAACCGGTTCAAGTCCCTTTTCAAGCAGCCCTGAGCTCTCCGCTTCTATTAATAATCGTTCAAGACTGCGCTGCTCCTGATGCTTATTCTCAATATAAATCCGGGATGTAAAAAGGGCTGCTACTGGGTTTAAATCTGCTGCTGCTGGTAAATCTGCGATATACTTAAATAATCGTTCAGGACTGCTGACTGAATCAACGGCTGCTTACTTTGCTCTGGTTGGGTCTTTCTCTTGAACTGGTCGGGATGTTGGACGAAATGATGGTGGGTAAGCTACTGATGAAACTACGAGGCTTACATACAATAATATAGATGAGGTTATGCAACTTCGCGAGACACCAAAGCTTACCAATTTTATACCGAAGTAGCACACGTAGCAAAGACTAGGGGTGCAGGAGCAGAGCCAAGAGCAAAGACAAAGCCAGTCGTTTACCTTTACTAAGTAGATCCAGAAGCTTATACGGGAGTAGCTACACCAATGGTAGATTCTAATGATCCAGCAGCAAGAAAGCAAGCAGACCCAGATCCATAGCTAGCAACATACCTCTTTCTAGAGCCCGTAGTCCCCTTCTTCTAGCTCCATTTTGTGATCGAGGTGAAGAGTCAGTAACTTACCTTGATGAGCTAGATCGAAACCCAACCTTGAAATTGATCACCCCAAATGAGGATTCCAACCTCTCGATGAAGGAGGGAAATGCGATCATATCGTATCTATATTAGGCATCCTTTGCTCAGTTCCATATCCGGTTGAAACACCCATTTAAACACCAATTGCATTTGACCCAGAGCCCTTAGTTCCGGGCCAAGTAACAGAGCCAAGCACATCTATATCCAAATCCGGTGCCCGGTGACCGAGTATAATCCATTGAATCGGTTGATCCCGCATAGGCAAGAGCATATTGAATGGACTTAGTTGCCCCCGAGGATCCTGAATCAGAAGAAGTTTCTCCCGCATAGGTAGAGGCAATAGTCGCAGAGGCAGGAGGATAGACACAGTTGATGTTCCAGTTATTTATTATGTTTACCGAAAGCAGTAAATGATCCCGCAAAGGCACTCGCTGTTGACCCGGCAGACACTTTGACCCGGTAAACAACAGGAACATTCACAGGGACTGAGTCGAATCAACGGGTGCTGTTTCTCAGTCAACAAAGTAAACAAAGGGATCTGCTACCTTCTCTCCTGCTACCACCTGTAAATAACATTATTAAAAAGTAGGAACACTATATAATACTGGATCTTCGCTTCTTGGAACACTGACTAATGTAGGAACACCACTTCTAGTAACAGCTTATGTCGGAACACCTATTCCAGGAACAGATCCTAATCCCGGAACAAAGCTTCTTGGAACGGAATGTACTTGGCTTATAAGAACACGTGCATATCCCGGAACTACACGGGGCCTTACACCACATATCTAGGAACTACAGGGAATTGTGGAACTGAGCTTCTTGTAACACGAACAAATGGCTTTGGGACTTGATCTTAAACAAGCATTGGAATTGGACGAGGTGGAGCTGCTGGGATTTCTTCTGCGACTAGGTCTGCTGAAACTGGAACAAGCTCAACCTTCCTCTCCAGCTTCTTCAACTTAATCCACTACCTTTGCCTTTCCCATTGCTCTTGTCTTTCCTTCTACCTTCGCTTCTGGCTCTATTGCTGGTGATCCTGCTACCTCCTCTCCCACTGGTGGTGAATAAAGAGGTTATGTTGAGGCTTTGGATCTCGATCCGCGGGTGGTGGGTCTTCGACTGTATCTGTGCGAGGTTATGGCTCTCATAATGAAGTGGGCTCTGCCGCAACAGGGCAAACTGATGCTACTGTTACTGGTGTTTTTACCACCTTAGCTGCCTACTCCCCCGCCTTTGCTAATGGTGTTATCTCCTTTCCTGCTGTCCCGTCCTATGGCTTTTTTACCACTCATGCTACCTTGAAGCTAGCTGGTTGCTCTTAATTAATGTGCCTTCGCCCTTGCTCTTCGCTCTGTTGGCCATGGGTATGCATCTGCGCGATCATTTACAGGTCCTAGTAGCTATGCTGCCATCCTTGCTTCTCCTGCCTTCGCTTTTTCCTTGACTGGATTATTGACTTTTTGGTAAACGAAGTAAACAAGATCAACTGTCTCGATAGCTGGATTTGGAACTGTAAATGGAGCTGTATCAGTGGGAGATACTACGGCAGATCCAATTGCATATCTGCTTATTTATGGCCTGGGAATGGGTGCACGACTATCATGTAAACGGTTTACGGGATTCGTACAGGCGATCGGGGCTCCGGAGTGATGCGCTTGTACATTCATAGGTTCTTACATTGGTAAGGATGCAGGGTTGGTTGCCTTTCTAGCGACCTACGCATTCGCAAGTTCTGAATCTCGACATACGTCATTGGAATGCGAAACACCAGTTTTGGGAACATAGGGAGGGAACATAGGCTAATGCTGAAACTCCACTTATATAAACAATTGGTTAGGTCAGAATATAACTTCTTGGAAAACGTGCTAATGTTGGAACATGCTAAGAGCTCGGAACAAGAGCTTATGCCGGAACTACCCCTTTAAGAGCATTCCCATATATAAATGGTGCTGCCTCCACTGGACCTAGAACGGATTCTTCGACCAGAAAATTCATTTCCAACTGACACTGGGCCAACCACAAAGAAAGACACGTTATTAATACTTGCCATGAGTTTATAGCCCGCCGGGGGGTTGCTCTCCAACTGATAGCCCCACATCTTTATCTCGCTTTCGAACAGATGCTAGCTATGGGATAAGCCTTCGAATATAAGGGCACGCTGAGCGAGGTGGTGAGGATGCTTGTGAGATTCAATCAACATGTGCTTTTACCATCTTGGCTCCTTTGTCTTTGCGCCATACCTAGGTTATCCCTTTCATAAAGGGAAGGAACAACGAGCAATGCTGTAAAATCGCTTATATAAACCACCCCATACCTCCGCCTCTGTCACTAGCCTTGGACCTAGATATCCAATGAATTAATCTGGGTCTTTATCCGCGCGAGATGAGAGCTTTGGATCTATAGGCTCCGGAACTTCATATGCCCCTGCCCCTGTTGTTATTTGTGGTTCTAGGTAAACAGGGTCCACTTAATAAATTTCCTCTGTCTACGCCTAATAAGCCCATGCTCCTACTAGGCATCATTTATTGTGGTGGCCATAACCCCTGGGATTGCTTGAAATCGTCTTTACGCCCTGCAGCATATATTCAATTCGATTGGCTTCCTTTATGTAGAGGGTGACTGCAAAAAGACCTTCCCTCCATGTGCTCTGCTGGTGAATACATACGTTACTACCCACCTTGTGATGAAATGGACTCCGCAACTACTCAAAGGGATGCTGCTCCTGTCCTAGCCTTTTTCTACACCTCTGCTTACGCTGATGGATTTCCTCTCCCGTTGGTCGAGAGTTCGCTGCCTCACCCTCTCCTTACAGTCGAGCGTGCTTTCGCATCCTCTCCCGTTGGTCGAGAGTTCGCTGCCTCACCCTCCATAATTACATAGATAATGAAAAATCGCATAATTACATATATAATGAATGACTGGAAGAACTTTCGATATCCCGATTCATCTAGCGCTTCGTATCCAACCCAGAGAAACTTCATGTTTCTACTTACTTAAGGTAGGTGCTTCAAGGGAAAAAGCCCTATTCCCCATAAGAAAGGAGATGCATCAGCAAGCTCAGAGGACAGGCTTGATCAAAGAGGACAGGCTTGATCAAAGAAAGAGAGATCTCTAGATATTATATACGGAATTATTCGCGATAATCTAAACAGATCAGTGGGTCTTCCCAGGCAGGATATAGGAGACTTGTTCTTGCCGGATGACTTGATGAGTGAGTTTTCACTTATATATGTAATTACGCTATTTCAGAATATCTCCTTTACCTTAGCCTTTCTGGATCTCGCACACGGGGCAGGACCTGGACATTTGGATGAGCCTGCGCGGAGCTCCTACCACATACATGGTTTAGTCCGCTTCCACCCCTGCTTCTAACACACCTTATAATAATAATATGGATCCGGGACAAGGAGATTAGGGCTCTCGGTCTGGAAGGGATATTGGACGGGGCTCTGGTTCTCTAAATGGCTAAGATGTAGGCTAAGATGCCGAGGCATCAATTGGTTAAGAAGAAAATGCAATGGCTGCTGCTCTCATCCTTTTTTCCGTCGGCCCCCGATCCATATACTGAAAGCATAACAGCTACTCGATCTCAATCTTAAACTGCTATTGGTTCTTCACCCGGAACCGTCCCTGCTGCGAGGTATACTCAATATCGATCTGAGACTGGATCTTCTTAGGGATCTACTCAGTCAAATGCTCCCACTGCTGCCTCTATCTTTGCTTATGGTTCTAGGTAAAAAACGTAAACTTACTATAATGCCTTTTATTTTGGTGTTCCATGCCGTTCTAGCTCTGCTGCCTATGTCTTGACTGCCTTTGCCCCTTATGCTTGCTCCTTTGCAAATGTATATGGGCCAGGTGTTTCGTAGGCGTATACACATGTAGATGCAGAGCCTGTTGGATATCCAGAGCTAGTTTACCGAGTTTACCTTGTTTATATCCCCAGTAGCTAGCCTTTGGTCGATTATTCTTAGCACTTAGTACACATCATACACTCACTGTCCATGGTTGCAAAGCAAAGTGAAACCTGTACTTTAGCTATTTTGAAATGGTTCAACCGTAAAGGATGTGGTTCAACAGTAAAGGGTGTAAATCAATCATGTAGATAGAAAACGAAACTCCTAATACAATAAACAAGCGTGATGCCGCCTAGGACCATCAATGAGAAAATGCAAGGTGAGACACATAGAAAACGTGAGCTATGTCCCGAATGGACCATCTTAGCAAGTGTGACTCCGGCCAATCGAAAGTGTAACACATCCTACACACCATGAAAACGTGACACCCGGATAATCAATCATACCTGAACGGAAATCGCTCACCCATTGCTTGCGCTGTACCCCCGAGATTAGATAAATAAATGAGAAAAGCGCACGCCGTACCATAGACTGGATGGAGAGCCACGATATCCCGTACCGAACCATATCCATATCTATATTATTGAGATACAGATATTTCAGGTTCACCGCCATCAGTAGCGAGGGCATAGACGTAGGCATAGGCATTTGACCCTGTTGATCGAGCAGATTCATGTACAGGTGACCTTGTTTGCCCGGTTCAAGAATCAGAAGCAAAGGAAGCATCCGAGGCAGAGGTTAAAAATATAGATTCCATCATTGTACATCATCGATTAGCGTGCGATCCACACATATCTTACTGTAGTCCCTTCCCTTACCGAGCAGCATCAGTACTTGCAGCTCAAAGTGGCAGAGGCATCACCTGCAGGAGCAGCAGTTACGGGTGCATCTTTCGGTGCATTCCAACTTGTTATTACTTTTTGCACAATTGACAATGTCCAAGTCATAGCCTGCTGTTCCAGTTTCATATCCAAATCCATCAGTAGCAGAGAGAGCAGAGGAAGAAGCGAAGGTAGTCTAGATAGGTGCGGATCCGGTTCCTGCAGCTCGAGATGCGCGGGGAGTTTAACCGGAAGCAACGACGGAAGCTGATACAGCTAGGCGGAGACGCAACGACCAAAGAAGCTGGTGCAACTGACGCTGATGGAGCTAAAGGTTACCCAGATGCAGCTAAAAAGCAGTCCATCCTTTCACCCGTACCCGCTCGTTTACTTATCGCGATGACACTTCCTGTTTCTATTTGATTTGATCGTTGGGAAGTAATTCACCCCCGCCGTTGATTATGTCGCCGTCAACGCATTTCAGGTTGACCCATCCGCGGTTATTGTAACCCTAGTATGAGCATGCGTGACTGAGCTCGGTCGGTGGTTCGCATGGGGTATTTTTAGGCGTGCAGTGGGTGGAAGCAATCTGAATCCTGCTGATCACTAGGACCCCGACGCGGAGACCATCGTAGTTTAGGAAAGTTCCGGGCTGGGGTACGGCCGGTGAGTATGCGAACAGGAATCTGTAGGTGGAATCCGTAGCGGCACTCTTCTATGTTGGGATACCCCTATCCCTGTCGATCAGCCCTTCCCTTTCCTCCGGCACCATATGTTACACCCCGGTCAGTAGCATAAGGCTGAGCCCCTTACCAAATAGAACCTACCAAAGCAGTCCTTGAGAGGTCGAAGTGTTCAGTAGCTAGGTGGTTTTCGTTTAATGGTATATAGGTCATTGGTCCGTCGTTGGCGGATATAGTAGGTGCATATAGTTCAAAGTTCGATCATTCATTCCCATGATTTTATGGGCCTAGTCCAGATGCTGGTTCAATATAAACTTGGTAAACTTATTATTCAAGGTCAACTACGGGCGAGGTGCTGATAGAGAATCATTAGCCCCGTAGTAGAAGATTGATGACTGAATGCTAAACTATTGGTGTTCGATGGATACCAATCACCTTGAACTGGGAGTCGTCGCTCTGAAGGAAGAGTCTGCATGCATCGGGTCCACCACAGGCGTTATGCCAATTTGATCTCCCCGATCTAGCGGGTTAAGTACTCCAGAAAGACCTACCGTATTCATAGTGGTTTAACTTCACCGAATCACCCGTAGCCAGCGACCACGCTTCTTACCCCCAGAAAGATACGAGCAATTCATAGGTCACCCTATAGAGTGGAGCTCTTGAGAAAGCTACGATTGGATTTGAATCTATAAATGAAACTCCATTCTACGTAATTACATATATAATATATTCTAAAGCAAATCTTTTAGAAAGGTCGTAACGTATTTCCACCCTTGTCCGATGCGGACAAGCGACTACGTTCCTTTGAGGGAAAGAAATCAAGGAGGGATCACCAACCCTCTCTTCTAGCTCTTTGAGGGAAAGAAATCAAGGGCGCATATCTTCCCGAACTATAACGATTGAGGGGAATAAATATAGGATATTATCTTACCTGAGCTATGCGTAAGTGACCCCTTACCTGAGCTATGCGAAGGTAACAATTTGGTAGAGTAGACGCCTGCCTGTCCGCTTAGGCCGACCTTATTATTGAGCAGCCATAAACAACGTTATGAAGCTAGCTCGAGCAACTGCCCCACCCCCAACAAATAGTAAGACAAGATCGTAGACCTCCTCCCCGAGGAGGCGATCTTCTGGGATTGTGCGGGTCTAAAAATAGTGGATCTTCGTGGAGATGCATCATCCGGAAAAGGTGAGGAACGAGCCGGGACCCCATTCAATAGAGGGGATCGGATCTCACCAATGATCAGTGGGGGCATTCGGGCTAAGCTAAGCAGGTACCATAGTTTGTTTGAACCACGACGCCTATCTATCAGTCAGGCAGGTTGTAGTAAGCCTGGCTCTGTTTCTCACACTATGGTGGGTGGAGGAGGGTTACCCAAGGGTTAAGATCCGGGAGTGTGAGCAGTACGAGCCGAGAGGCTCCCATACTGTTTGGAGGGCAGGGGGCAGAGATGCCAAACCTGACCCCTATCTATCGCCGTAGAAGCTGTTTCTTTGAAAGATTATGTTTCTCGGGTATCCAATAAATTAATCCAAAGGTCCCCCCCCGAAGAATAAGGCCCCCACTTATATATTTCCTACCCTCAAAGCCTGAGCTAGATTGAGAGAATAAAATAGTATTCTGTACCTTAGAGAAGGTAAGGTCCCCTTTCTTTATTCCCCTAAAAGAGCTAGAAGGTGAGGATAACCTGACCTGAGCGAAAGGTATAACCTTCTTCACTTTCTTTAAGGAGTATGGGTGGAGAAATGCGGGTCGCTGCTGGGAGGTCCAACCCTAAGCTTATCTCTGCGACCATAATGAATAGAATCTATAATGGATTTTATCTTCCGTTCAGTTGCTAAAAGAGTCATGATGACGTTGACAAACGATATTGAGTTCCACGAATACGAAGGAGGGAAATATGCCATTTGCTGCTATTCCATTCATTCGTGTCTTAAGTTCGAAGGGGATCTCAATATGTAATGAAGAAACGATAGTAGCTCGTCGTTCCATAGGCTTTCTCATATTTAGTCAGAGGAGTTCGGGTAATACTTCCAAAGCGACTTTCGACGGGAGAATCGAAGCTATTCAGAGGGAATTGCAGCAATTCCCCAATCCTAACGAAGTGGTTTCTCCGGAATCCAATGAACAACAGCAATTACTTAGGATCAGCTTGCGTTCAATTACGCCGGAAATTGTCGAATCATTACCGAATGAGATGGCACGCTGTGCGCCTAAGTGCGAAAGGACAGTGCAAGCTGTGTCATGCCGAAACCTAAATGTGGAGTCAGCAACACCTCCAAATGCCATTTCTTCCCGTCGCATCCGTCTTCGGGACGATATAGTCACAGGTTTTCACTTCTCAGTGAGTGATCAATTTGTCCCCTGCACCACCGATACGAAAAAAGCTTTTCTCGTAGAACCGATCCGAGAAGGCTTGGTGGTATCAAGATGGTATCAAGAATGGTTTCTCGAAATGGAGGGATTTCTCACTTGTCCTTGCTCTCGGAAGAGCAAGCGATGAATCCCTTCCTCAGGCAAGGGCGACCCGACCTAAGAAAGAACGGAAAGGTCCTGACTTTCAAGGCCCTCGCCCTCCCGATGGTCGGACTTCGCGCTCGTAACCTCGACCTCCCTACTAAAGGTCGAGCGGCTCGTAAACTCGCCCTCGCCCTTTTCTTTGGTCGAGCAAGCGATATACCTTGCCCTCAGCGGACAAGCTTCAATTCCTTGTCCCCCCTCATCAATAAGTAACTTGGACAAGCGACTACGTTCCTTGCTCTCTCTTTGTTCGAGCAAGCGATATCGCAAGCGATATACCTTATCCTCTGCGGACAAGCGATTTGAAATTCCTTTCATTTTGATCCAATCAATCAATTCGGGATCTTGCGAATAAAATGACTCTTAAAACGAAAGCCCCTTCCTGAACTATTGCCCCCCGGGTTTTCTCTCTTCTTCATTTAGGTAGGGCCGGCGCCCCTTACGCTACGCTCAGGTAAGGGAGAACACTTCCTAATCATTGCCTCCCTGCGCCTCTATGCATGCGAGTCTTACTGGCACTATACTCCTTATTCACCCAGCCACCTCTATACAGAACTGGCCCTGGCTTGCTTTATTCAAGCGAACTGCCCCGAAACCTGACCTTCGCTATGCTCAGGTAAGCTCATACACCTTCTAAAAATGTTCTAATGCGTAAGACAATGATATATGCACATCGAAAAACGAAGAGATCTATTCCTCCATGTTCCGAGATGTATCCATCTATCTATCCAGGTCAATCCTCCTCCCCACCATTCATTTTATTTAAGAAAACGATGATCATACTCGAGAATGACTCGAGTCAAAACGTTTTGATGAACACTATCGAGGAAGGATCTTGATGAAGAACATGTGTTCTCTTGTTCGATCGAGTGCTCATTAGTTATACGTGATCATCGACATATCACTTCTTCTCCTTGTAGGAGAGTGGAGTAGTTGCGCTGGTCCCCCTCGTTCAGGAAGAAATAGGAATTGTATTCTTCTTTATTAGTAAGGTACTATTAGGAAGTAGGTCTTTCTCAGAGATTAGAAAGTAGCTCTTAGGAACGTCTTAGTAAGTAGGGATTGGGAAGCTTAGATATGAGGTATTAGGTTAGCTTAGATTCTTCAAGGTAGGTATTAGGAGCTTCCACTATAAAGGATTTGTTAAGCTTATAACAGGGGTAAACCCTTAATAAGTAAAGATTATTAGTCTAGTATTAGAATACCTCAGCCGTTGACTAGACCTATTATAGCTTGATACTAGTGCTACACCAAACCTCCAACAACAAAATAGACCACAACAGGATATATATAGATGTATATATATATATATATCTATATAATTTGATTCTTCTTAGCCCAATGTATCGGCGCATCGAAAGACGTTCTAAAATGCCATTATCATGCGCTTTATATATTAGAAACCACGTCAAAACACAACGCCAACACTTTAGGTAGTAATAATAGGTATAAATAAGAATCATATGCAATTACTAACCCTATATAGCTATCTAACTTCAAAGCTGGTTTACCAGGATAGAAACCCATAACTACACTATTCCCCTATTTACAGGATTACAATGACTCATGCCCTTCAGTAGCCAGTTACCCTCCTTATCCATATCTTACCCCTATGCTCCCTCATACGCTCATCTATACGTAGTAATGCCTTTACACTCCAAATAGGAATAAACCAACCTATACAGGAAACAGATAAGCTTACAGGAAAACTACCACCTCTCATCCACCTCTCAGAACCAAAGACCCTCCAACACTTCAATAGATTGAATGTCAGACACCCCGAAAGAACCAATCTTCACCCTATAGAAAGTAGGAAAGGATTATTAGAGTGTTTTTAATACATTGTAATATTAGTATCACGCCTAAGGTATGAGGGAAGTAGAAAAGATTGATAAGTTTAGTCCTTCATAATAAATTAGGAATTAGGAAGTAAAGGTATGAATTATATTTATGAAAGGTATGAATAAGATAAAAAGAAGCTATGATATAAGGTATTAGATTTTATTTAGCTCTTTAGCAGGGGAAGCCAGCGGGAAACACACACCCGCCCTTGAGACCTAAAACCACAGGAGAAAGGGGACATTTAGGAACTTTAGTATTAGTATAGGAGTCTAAGACCAGTAGAAAGGTATTTATAAGCTTCATAAGGAGTTTACCCTTCATAAGTAAAGAGTCTTAGTATCGTAGGATTAGAGACTAGTATAAAGTAATTGTTAAGCTTATATAAGGTATGGGGCTCCATAAGGTATGGTTAGCTAATAAGGGTTAGATCATAAGGTATTGTTTAGGTTATATTATAAAGGTGTTAGGTAAGGTTCTCTTATAAAGGTATTCTAGAAAAAGGTATGATAGAAGCTCTTCTAGAAAGGGATTCTTTCTCTTACTTCTTAAAGGTCTGATATAAGGAAGAGATGTATTTTATTTTATTTAGATCTATTATAAGATTACTAACTCTCTTAATAACAACAACAATTACTAGAGCAACTAGATTAATGAACCTTAACTCTTCCCGGCACAACAATAGCCCTTCAAACTGGTCTGCAGTACTCCACCCTTATACTTCCATTCAACAACCACTGAAACCACTGCTTGCTTTGGCTATGTGTACTATGCCTTTGCTGTTGGTGGTGCTGTAGGCTAATGAACTGGATCTGTAACTAGTGCTTATTCTTCGACTGGATCAACTGTATCGACTGGATCAACGTGTGCTTAATCAACTGCCTCATCGACATCAATAGCTACTGGTTATGGTTATCCAACCGGTTCTTAAGCTACTAATGCGGTGCACCTGGAACTGCATAATCTACTGGAAGGTATGCTGAGCAAGGTGGTGGGTAAGCTACAGGCACTACTGGGATAGGGACTGGAACATCTGCATCTGAATCTGCTCGATTTGGATCTGCTGCTTTTCCCATTCCAGTTCCAAATCCGGTTAATGATCCATCAGTAGTAGATTTGCCAGTCGCAGTTTCAGTCCCAGCAGCATAGGTGGTTTGAGTAGCACCAATACCTGCAATTGCATTTGACCGAGTTTAAGCAGCAGCTCCAATTCCGGGTGTGGATTCAGTTGACCGAGTGAAGGCTGCATATCGAGATCCAGATGCACTAGTAACAAAGGCGAAGCCAACCCCTCGCCCCGGAAAGCCAATGGACCCTATAGCCACTCGATCTTTCCCTCCATAGCGACGGGGGTACGAGCCATTGCCTAACCGAATGTAACCTCACCTGTTTTGATCCCTATGTCCTACATACACAGATCGATTGATCGACCTTACCCTTCCCCCCTATGTCCCTATGCGATAAGCCCACCCATTCGTAGCTGGCAGTTATCGGTCGCTTGTAATAGTAGCTGTCCGTTGGCCTGTTTGCTGTTATGTGTGGGGTCCATAGTAATGGCTTCTGTCTCCGCCATAGGTGGTGTATCAGCCTATGCCTTCGCTTCAGGTGGGTCACTGGCAATTGGATCAACTGCTACAGGTGCTTCTTCTTCGATCGGATCAAGATCAATAATTGGTTCAAGGCCAACTGGGTCTCTAACTGCTGGTTATCGATCTCGCTCTCTAGCTACCTTTGTCTCTGAAGCTCTTACCTCTGCTATGGCTACTGGCCCTGGGACGGGTTCTTTTACTGAATCGATCCAATAAACAACTGGCTTTGGATCTTGATCTCGCTTTCGATCTGAAACTGGATGATCCACATATGGATCAACTGAATATAGATGATTTGAACCGGGAACGGGAAGAGGCTTCTTTACCTTGTGCCGGACCTTATATATAGAGATGTGTACCATACGCCTTGGAGACAAAAAGAGATCTGTCTTTGCGACTGCTTGCTGCAGACGACTGGAGCGGAGCTACTTGTTTGAGCGGAGCCACGGAAAGATAGGACCATGGATTCGCGTTTGGTCCAGAAACCATGCCATGAAGAGACACGTCGTTTGGTCATACCGGAGAGAGGCGGGCTAGTCTTTCCCCCCATTACTAATTCCTTTACCCACTCGTTAGCCCATAACTCGTAAGCAACAGGAACAAGCTTTGCTACGCTCTAGCAACGGGAAACTCGTAAGCAACAGGAACAAGCTTCGCTACCTACTATAGTATAGCAAGCTACCTACTATAGTCTAGTATAGGTGCTTCGCTTCGCTACTATGGTATAGTAGAGTTTCGCTACGCTTCGCTTAAGCGAGTAACTCGTAAGGCGAGTTAACAAGGCAAGTAGAGCAAGTAGGAAGCTAGTAGCCCATGTCGTAGCCCATGGAGTAGGGTGGGTAGCCCCATAACCCATGTCCCACTCGTAAGGCAAGTTAACCCACTCGTTAGGCCATACTAGACGGGACTGATCATGTAGCTCTGTCTTCAAAGAAGAGAGCATTTCAGGGAGCAAAAGCAAAGGCGAAGCCGCTCTCTTCTCTAGAAAGGCTGGCACGTTTCCCACCCAGATCAGGGTTCGTCTCACTTCTTGTTCCCCCGCCCTGCCACACGCCCTTCTTGTTCCCCCGCACGCTCTTCTCGTTCTCCCGTGCAACGCTCTGGCGTTGAGAAGCAAGCAATTCAAACTTCTTGTTTACTTGGGGCACTACTCTAGTCTAGTTTCCCAGAGAAGCTCCTTGGGACTGGGGCAAACGAGAGAAAAAAAGGAAACTGAGTAAGGGCAGGTTGGTTGCTTTGAGATGTTCACTTACCCGGCCGGACGAGCAGGAACCCCGCCTCCCTCCTTTGCTCGTGTCGTTCTCACTGGTTCACTACTTGTCTCCCGACCAAGCCGGCAAGTAGAAAAGACCAAGTAGTGAAAGACACAAGTAGAAAGACGAAGCGTCTTTGGGAGCGTCAGTACGCTAACGGCCCTACCTCCTTCCCTAGAGAAAGAGAGGGAGCGTCAGAGCTTGGTTCTTCTTCGTGTTGGGGCACTCCCTTTCCAGTTTGGCTCAATAACCGAGCTGCTTGCTGGTTGGCCCTGAAGCGCAAGCGCCTTGGTAGTCAGACCGAACTACACTTGTATCTTTCTCGAGATGCTAGCTCAAGGTGGCTAACTGGGTGTTGAGCTCTTCTCAGCTCAGAGTGTTATCACCGGGGGAAAGAAAAGAAAGTAGGAAACCGAGCCGAAGTTAAAAAAGGGGCTGGCTCTCTCCGGCTTCTCAGCTCAGAGTGTTATCACCCGTTGGGGCAGAAAGTAGGAAACCGAACGAAGTGACATCGATAATCAAACTGGTTCTTTGCTCGATAGCATGATGAACATGAGCCACTTTACTCAGTAATATCGGACTTTGAAAGGAAAACTTCTATGACGATTTTTGTGACTGAAAAAGGCGTTTCTGGCTAATGAACTGCGATACCATTATAGTCCATCAACATATGATTATCCCAAAAGTGTCTGCACTAAACCCCTAAAAGTGTATTCTAATCCCCCAAAAAGTGTCCGCACCACTAAGCCCAACCCCGCCCGTCAAATTAACAGCTTTCCATTTCCCCTTCACAAGTAACCCCAAAAGGTGTGATATTGGCTCCTCTATTTAGCAATAGAGCGGCCTTACGGCTCAAACCCCGTATTTTTCACAGCTTTCCATCCCCAACTGACTGATGATGGGACTGACCTGTGTTTTATCTATTCTTTTTAGCCCACCCAGATTGGCCAAAAATAGCAGGAATGAAAATACCCACCCTTACCTATAGATTTCTATAACACTCTTCACCTAATACCCCTCTTATTACCTCTCCAATTACTTGCTTAGGAATTACCCACAACCAATATAAAGTCTAAGATCTAGGAGCAGTAGCATATAAAGTAATAGCTTAATAAGGAGGAGTAGATGCATAGTCTGTCCCCTATTGAACCACCAGCATATACAGGAGGAGCATGACCAGTTTCAGCATATGATATAGGACCAGTAGAAGATGCACTCTGTGGGGCAATAGCTTATTAATAACCAGTTGTATAAGAACCATCAGACTAGTTTCCACCGAGTTTAGGGTGTGTTAGGTACTCTATCCCTTTAGCTGGATTTCATAAAGTTTTTATGCCTGGTGTCTGATCCGGTGTTGGAATGATGGAATTGCTGATCGTGTGGTTTGATGGATGGAAACACATGGTAAACATTGTGGGTGATTGTTACTGATAGGGATGCCTGTCTAATTAATGGGTTGTTGGGCTCTGTGATGTGTTCCCTGCCTGTAAATAGAAAACGAAAGGCAAAGCTAAGTTGTATCGGTGTGGAGTAATGAGCAATAAAAAGAGAGATCAAGGGGTGTTCTGGTTGCCCAAGTGCGAGATGGATACGCCCGGCCAGTAGTTATAGTTGCAGTTCTTGATCGAGACGCATAGTCTACATGAGGATAGGTAGCAGTACTAGTCCCAATAGTATCATAGGGATCATCTTATCCAGATCGATAGGGATAATCGTACGTTGGTAATCTAGTGCATAGCTGTTAGATGGCTTGGTGTAGTTCCATACCCATACTAAGTAGGAGTAGTTGGAGTATAATAATAGGTTTTGAGAGAAGCTACGGTGTTTGTAGGAGTTCGAGATGTCTCCCTGGTGTGGGTTGGATACGCATAACGACTACTAGCACCACGAATAGGATGTTTTCCGGTGCCAGCTGTGCTTTCCAGGGGTTAACTAGCAGGATTCCTAGGAAGGTACCTATTATAATATCCTAAAGTATCGGTTTATAAAGGAGTTGATAAAGGACCAGTTTCCTGAGTTTATGAGGCTAGTAGTTGGCTTCAATGGGAGGAGTTGTGTCTCCAGATGCAGTCTTTGAACGAGGACCAGTAGTATGAGTTGGATAGCTAGGAGCATATATATCCCAATAGCGAGTAAAGATACAAATAATGTTCCTTATATTGCTCATACTAATATAACTCGGCTAGTATCAAACAGTCTAAGTAAAGTCTAAGATTCCTAACAAATATCGTCTAGGGTGAGTGGCTAAATAGTAAGAGTACTACATCGGTGTTTTTTTCGTGATACACATCTGTTTGCTTCGATCGTTGACGAGACGCGCCTACTTGCTTGGTGGGAACTACTTCATTTTCCGGGATCATTTGTAGATTCCTTTGGTTTGCTTGCTTTTGACCATCCTACCTAGGTAAGCATCCTCACTAGTTATAGTTATTTATAAAGTTGAACCAATTGGAGTTGATCTACCAGTATAAAGGCGCTGTTTGCCGCATGTGGTTGAACCGCTGGTCTAAGCTGAAGAGTATGCCTCCCGCTCTCATTTCTATCCCTCTGCTATAAAGGCTGGGTTTTGGTCCCTAATAGGTATGTTGACCGCCAAGCTTTAATTCCTAAAGGTTTGATAGGTCAAAGATTGCATTATTTCCGGTTTAAACAAAGGAGGTTAGATGGTGTTGTTTTCCTTGTTTCTGGGTATGTATTTGTATCCGGTTACTGGTTAATCTACTGTTGCTTATAGGTATCCCCGGTTTGGGTAAACTAGTAGTTTTGATTCATCAGATTCAACTTGGTTTGTGTTTGCCCCTAATGCTGTCTTTCTATCTCTCCCTTGATCTGCTGCTGTTGTAACAAGAATGTTTGCTGGTTAATAAAGGAGGTTACTGGTGGGATAATAAACAGTCTCTGTTCCTAGTGCTTTTCCTCATAAATGAATGAAGAAACTGGTGAGGGTAGTGTGTCTGCTGTGGTGTGCCAATATTTGCAGGTGGTTTGTTCATATGCTGCTATAAGGGTATACTTTTTCTGGGTTATATGGGGTTGTTACCCTCCTGTCCTCTGATTGATGTGATAACAAAGGACGACCTAGTTGAGTTTAGAGGGAGTATAGGGCAAGTAAAGTATGGGTTGCTGGCTATTGTACTTCTTTGCAGGATGGCTGCTCTTGTTGTCAGGGAGGATGGCTTTGAACACTAGGAGAAGGCTAGTTTAAGTTGGATACAGTACTAGTATTGCTGGTATAAAACGAGTCTAAACGCCTAATAGAGCTAGTATAGGGGGCTAATAAAGGGGTCAGACCCCTACTAAGAGAAAGCTATAATAAGCCTCTAAGAAGGCTAGGGAAATACCCTGTTGTTCAACGCGCCTAATCATATTTTACGTAGTACTTAATGATTAGTTTGTATATTTGAATATTGGTAGGAGCTAGTGTACGATAGATGGAAGAAACTAGTGGGTGAGTCGCCCTTAGTATAATAACTATGCTAGCTAATAAGCTAATAAAGAAATAACTCAGCTAAGGCTGAGCATGTGGGGTACATAAAGGTGGTGTGTAGCTACTACTTTGTTAGCTGGGGGTGTTGGGTGTTTATGGGTTACTCGGTGCCTCATTAGTTTATGTATAATCTGCAGTTGTGGGCAAGAGGGTTGGTCCAATAAGAACTAAGACTATAGCGTGACGGGACGTACCAAATGTAATTCTGGCTATACTGGCGGTGGCTAAGGGTGGTTTTCTTTGGCTTGGGGAGTTAGTGTAGCTGTTGCTTACGTGGCGAGAGAATGATGGAGTTACCTGCTCTTATGCTGGTTGAGATGGGAGGATCGGTTCCACAGCAGGTCTAAGTGGAGATTCTGTAATCCACCGATGAGTCTCTCAATCCCCGGAACAAATAGTTGTTGCTACGGTCTTACGATTGCCACCAAATCTGTAATAGGGACAATGAAGTCTATTGGCGTATAATGCCCGAAACGCGGAAAGCCCCACAGGAGTATATACAAGTAGGCTCCCTTGGGTGGGGGATAGAGGTTCCACCCGCCAGTTATTCTTAAGGGAGAGGAAAGAGAGAAAGATGCGAAGAGAAAGATAGGTATTCGGGGGGATGAAAAGCATCTACGAGTTCAACCATTTCTGATTGGGGCCAGACGGAGTGATTGAACCATAGACGTATATGATGGGTCAGCCATATTTCCCCGACCCGACTAAAGGACTAAAATCACGAATCCCAAACCTTTTACAGTAGTGATCAAACGAGGAATAACCTGACTCGAATGAATATCTCCTCCAAGTTCCGCCCACGAAATCATTAGCAGCGATAAATAGGTTGTGCGCCCACTCGCTACCATATCGTGCAGTCAGTCTGTCAGTCACGATATACGGAATAGATGACCACCAGTTCAAGCATCCCACATTCATGAGTTATGCCATCAACCATGAAGGAAAGCATTCGTTCAGTTCATTCTCCTCTAAATGAAAGAACAGAATAATAATATCTGAGTTCAAGCATTCGCCATCCTTTACTGGAGTGGAAGAAATGGTTGAATGGCCTTAGCATGACAAACAGCTACTAAGAGATTCATGTACCTTTCTAATCTAAATGGGCGGCCCACAATCAATTCCAAATTAATGACCACAATTCTGAAAAGAAATGCGAGCGGGCAACACTATTTCCATCCATTTCTCGATTGGAAAGAGGGTTTACGTGAATCACATCTTTATCCGATTGCTTTCTATTCCTTTATGAATAAATGGGGTTGGCCTTCGACTAAACTGTGATACACCAGCCACCATAATTGCTGTCTCGTCGCTCATTCATTCTATTGCACCAATTTAGAAGCAAGGGTTCCTGTCGGTTTCCTTCTATTCGTCCAGTTCCATAAAAAGGGTTACATGCCCGTCACATTGATTTCAGGATTGTGTTCGATAGAAGGTTGGACCCCTACTGAAATACCTATTTGCTATATCCCTGCCTACCCGTTCGTTCGGTATTGGCTCTTAGATTTCGATTTGGCCGAGATGTTCTGCAGCTACAACCGCCCGAATCGTAGCCGAAACTCCAGCCGCTCATTCAAATAACTGAAACCTATCTCTTCCCCTCTCATGCAAGCCCCGCTCAGCCAATTCCATTTTCGTGGGTTTGGTGAGAGCAAGCTTTCTCTTCGCCTTCTCGGCAGTCTCTTCGGCTTCAGCCTGTTAGGGATCGGATCCTTTCATCTTACTTTACTCTACCAAATGGGATAAAGTGATGGATGTTGAGCAAATTTGGATGAGTGGGCTAAGACCACCTGTTTCAGAATATGGAGCTATTCATTCATTCGGAGTTGGTGAGCGAACGAACGTAATTTTATCGAGAATCAATCCTGCCAAGTGTTCTCTCATTGTAGCCAGCCTGCTTCCCTAGGCCTTTGGATTTCATACATATTATGACGAATAAGCATTTAGTGGGGCCTTTCCCTCTGTGAGCAATAGCAATAGTGATAGCGAGACCTGTTCTTGTTCTTACTTATCCATCCTTGTGCTTTCGTTTTCAAAAAAGAGTTGGTTGAAGCTCACCACTGCCCTCTCATTCAGAATAATTCCCATGCATCTTTACCTTGCAACCGAATCGGGGAGAGAGCCCTATCTCTTCTGTGCCTGAAAGTATCCATCATACTAAACCACCGGAGAAACTAAATACAAGGAAAGAGACGGACAAGGACCATGCGTCTTAATTTCATTAATGTGGTTATTAGTAAAGTACGAAGTAGCTCTTTCTTCTTAGTCTGAGATGCTAAGGAAGAAGCCGGAGACCTATAGGTAGGAAGTCATTACTTGAGTTTTTCCTTCATTCATGTTTGTTCACACAATCAGAAAAAAGATAAGCCGTTAGCAATAGTGAATTACGTAAACATAAGCAAACTATTAGTTGGTGCTTCTTTCTTTATGCTTCTGTCCTTCATATATAGCGCTCTGCTTCTCATCCTGCTATCAGTCAAGTCATAGAGGGCCATTAGCTGTATGGCTACTTATGAGATTTGGTTCATTCATTTCATAGTTACAGTTGCTAGCCGCAGGCCTCTGTAGCAATATAAAAATAACACCTCGGATGTCTTGCTGCTTGACCTTTACAGAGAATTGGATTTCACATTTTTGGTTTCGATGTAAAATGAGTTGCTTCACTAAGTGATGATCCCTCCTTTTCGAATCGAGCGCACTCCATCGAATCGGGAAACAAACCAACCTGGCCCAGCTATGCATGCCTATGTCTCCCCTGCCCGTGATGCCTCCGGTCTCAGTGATTTATCTGAATTGGAATCGGTACGTAAATCGATAGGTATTCATTCCCTCCCTTTGCTCCTTCCCCCCCTATATTCCGTCGCTACGCGCCATTTGTTCCCAAGGACTAGCAAAATCAGAATAGCGGAATTCTTGGGTCATCTCAATTGGTTCAGAAACCACACGTTTATCTGGATCATCGTAGCGTACTTCCACATATCCACCCACTCAGGGGGCGTAATGGATGACCCACCATAATGAATATACATACGGCGTAGATCCGGATGATTGATGGAATAAACCATATCCCATACTTCTCGCTTCCACCCACCGGTTGATGGAAATGGACTTACGGAAAGATTCTCGCGTATGGGGGAGATGACTGCCCAAGAGCTGTGGAGGGATGACCACTTACTAGCCAGTGATACGAGGTTCAGATAGCCTTCGATTGGAGATAAAAACCTACCCTCCCCTTCCTTTAGATAGCTTAGATTCTTTCTAGCTTAGATGCGGATAGGGGCGGTATGGTTATATCATAAGTAAGGCCGTATCTATTCCAGAGGCAGGAAGAAAGGCAAGGGGCTAAGGCATAAATGGGAGCAGGACCAAGTGAAGTTGATACGGATCCTGTTATAAAGTCCGTAGTATCCCTTCCAGTTCTAGATAAAGAGAAAGATAAAGAAGTAGATCCACCAGTATCTGAGCCAGATCGAGTTATTGTCCTTTATAGTACACTTGGAAATAATCTAAGCCTCACAGATATTGCTCCAAGCAACTTAAAGTAGGCTGTACCCAGGTAAAGCGGAGTCGCCCCACCGGTACACTATCACCCCAAAATCCACCACGCGAAGCGTCCCGTAAGCCGGATTAACTCATATATATATAAAGCGCCAAGCAGGGGAGAGCCCAAGGCACGGAATAGATCGTAATAAGTCGTAGTAAGGCAAGGCCGGAAGACCGTACGACGTGCAAAGTCAAGGTAGGTGGGAAGCAGGAGGAAGGCGGCTCCAAAGCATAAAGCAGTAGAGGCCAAAGGGAATAGGCCTTGCATAGGCTTCTTTGGCAACAGAGATATAGGCAGGTGCAGATACAAAACCACTAGATCAAGATTGAGTAGCCCGGGTTGAATCAATAGTTTAACCAATAGCATAGTCCCGACGGTTCTCGGTCATTTGGTATAGATGCTGGATCAAGGTCAACGACTGGAAGGGATGCCAGGCGAGCTGCTGGTTCAACTGGTTATTATTCAACTTCAATTGCTTATGGGTAAACTATGAATTGAAATCTTTTACTAAAAGGACCGGGACTGTTACTTAGTAAACTGAATCCACATCGGGATCTGCACTGAACGGATCTTATTCTCGATCATGACGCACTTTCATAGAGAGGCCCCCACTATTCACTATATCTTTCAACGTTCGCTTCCGTCTAATTCCTCATGATACTGTGAACAGCGATCTTTAGCTACTATCATCGTTCCCTCGTAAAAAGGCTATGTTTATAACTAGCGCCTCGTACCGGAGTGACGTGTCACCTGGAATGTACCTTTCCCAATCGGTAGTATATCTACTATTTCATAATCGTTCAAGTATTAATTAATCAAAGGGTCCCACAGTGACTTGTTTTCGCTTTGTTCCCATGCCTTTTTTTCGTCCTTATATTCCAGCAGCGCAGTCTTGAACGATTATGGAGAGCGATATATAAGTAGAAGACGCTACGCCTCGGTCAGACCATGCAGAAGCAAGCATGACGTCGTCGGCCGGATCCGGATAAGAAAAGCGCAACGTCCCGGATAACCATAAACACCACGCCGTACCATACGTTGCTCTTCGCGGGACAAAGAGCATGAGAATAATAGCTAAAGGCCTTAGGTCTCTAATAATCTCATGTACAACGGGTTAGCTCATATAGGAAGGTAATAATACCAAGTATGGGTGTTAATAAGATGAGCCTTATTAATAGCGGAAAACGCCTAGGTTAGCTTCGTTCCGTAACCATACGTATACAGTCTTGGTTGGTTATGTTATGCTATGGTCGTATTTCCTTCCTGTATGGTATCAGATGGTATCAGGTATGCTCCTGTGTGGATGGGTCAAAGACAGTTCGAGCAGCAGATTGAAATATAGAGGTTTTCCCCCTGTTGTAGATATTCCAGCAGCAGATCTAGATCCAGGTGGAGATATCAAGCGAGTAGTTGACCGAGTCATTGATTCATAACATCGCATGTGCATTTGATCGAGCGAAAACATAGGCATAGGTAGAAGCAACAGCCTACAAGGTGGCAGCACATTCACTTATATATGATGCAAATCCAGTTTCAAATGCGGATCCAAAGCGAGTAGTTTCAGTAGCAAATCCAATGAATTGAGTTGACTTCGCAGTTGAACCAGTAGCAATACCGGGTGCAGTTCCAGGCGCAAACCCATATCCATCGGATCCTGTGCCAGAAGCAGATCTATATCCAGATTGAGAGCCCAAGGCATCCCTTCATGTTCCAGCTTCCCTTCCCCCAGCTCCCATTCCCATCTCTACCTCTCCCCGCAGGGTCCGATCCGGACAGATATGCATGCCAGGGAAGCGAGGTGCCCAAATAGCAAGGATTTCACCGGTGAAGCGGGTTACTTAGTTCCCGTCCTTTGTCGGGAGGGCACAGTGAGGGGGCGTAAATAGTTTATTCCCGCAATTCTTATATTAAGTCAAGGGCGATCCGATACCGATTGAACATATATTTATCCAGTTAGAGGGGAATTACATAAACCTACCTTTTATTAATTAATACTTGAACGATTATTAATTAAAAGCGGTAAGTCGTAGCGGCCCGGCTCAGCTCAGGGCATAATGAATGCTTCTAAAGGGGCTATCGGACTGAATGGCATAGTATCTTTGCTATCGTAGGTCTCAGGAACTATCGTTGCCAATCAACCCTACCCGCACCAAGCTAGTAAACAGCGAATGGATCACGAACTACACCAAAAAGCACATCGGTAGAGAAGGGAGTAGGGTAAGGAAGTAGGGGAATAAGAGGGGAAGGAAAGGCAAGGCAGAAGGGCAAGGACAGTAAGGCAAGTAGAGCAGGGGTAGAGGCGAGGCAGGACAGGAAGTGCGAGGCAAGGTAGGGGCAGGGGAAAACTGTAGTCCGTACTACTTGCGCACGGGAATTGGGTTGCCTTGGCCCAGCTTACCCAACTAACTACGCCAGGTAATGCTCCCAAGCCCAGGCGGCGGGCTGGCTGGGCTTTCGGGGCGCACACAATCGAATGGATTCCCTCCCTATTTGCTGCAAACTCAGAAGGGAAAACCCTAGCTACAGCCCGAACAGCCGCTGCAGGTCATCAAGAATCTCTAGCTGGCATACCAGGTGGTGCAGATCAACCCCTATCTACTGAAATAGCTTAAGGGCCCACCCTAGTTACTAATGGAACAGCTGCAGCAGGCCAAACCCTTTGACCTACAAGCAGCAGAGGTTGTGGGTGGGAATATTTAGCCGACTGACTGATAAGCATAAGCGTAAGCGCTTCAAACCCTCCTGGTAATAAGGGAAAGTGTAGCAGCTACGTACCAGCGGAAGTATCCACTGATCGCCGCTGCCGCCTCTCCTTCTCCCCGATCTGTAAAGCCCTTTGGTGCTAAAGCCTATGTTTAGGCGCCCGGATCTGCACCCGGATATGCTACTCCATATAGTCCATATAGATATGACGGAACCGTAAAGGATGCTAGGCGCGGTGATGGCTATAGAACAAGCTATTGAATTGGTGAGTATGCTGGGCCAAGACCTGTAAATGATGTAAATGATCCTGCAACCTTCTTATTTACCTAAAGAGGCAAAGGCACCAATCGCAGCAGCGAAATCAATTGATTAATAACCCGAAGCAGAGCAAGCCCACTTAATCTAATCTAATCTATAGTTGTCTACCTATGCTTGCTATGAGTCAGCGAAGATCAGCGTCACGTGATGAGAGGAAATAGATAAGCTTTTTGGGGACGAGAGGGTGTGCCAACAGGTAATTCTTTTCAACATAGGATTAGGATGGGTAACAGAAAAGACTGAAGATAAAGTTCTCTTTCTCCCTTTGTATGAGTTAGGGTCGGAGATAAAGGAAGAGATCGAAGCGAGCATCAGTCAATGGAATAGAATCGGGAGCAACCTTTCTCCTATATTCTTTACGCGAAACCTGAGAAGGTTTATTATTTGGCTTAGGGTTTGCAACAGGACTTGAAGGGCGAACGAGCTTTCCTTCTCCAGACTTTTCTCTTGTGATGGTTGATCAATGGCCTTCTTCTTATTACAAACACTCTGATCTACGACCAACCTCCTGCCTCATTTGAAGGATGGAAAAGCTTAGATCACTACTTTGTAAAGCCAGTTCCTATCACCTATTTATGCACTACTTTCTCTGCTTAGTGCTTTGAGCACGTTATTAAATTCTTATTAGTATGGTGGACTTTGCCCGCCTTAAGATTGAAATCGTAGTCGATGTCGATTGGCAACTACTGGTTGAGCTCCAACAACGGATGCTTTAGCAGATAAGTGCTCTCACTCACAAACCCTAGTGAACCTGGACCAGCAGCAACGACCGTGAGGCCCCCTTTCCTTTGCACCCCGAACTAGAAAAACCACTGGGTGGGGCTTTCCCTAGCCTTACGACCTACGCCAACAAGAGGCTTACTTGACTTGCCTATTAAAAGCCAATCACTTTTCTATTAAACAACCAACCGGACTGTGAGAACGCTTGCTTGCCTGCGTGCTTTCAAGAGGGCTTATCTAAAATTAAAGAAAGATGATTAGGCTTCTTTAGCAGCTCTTAACCTAAGGCGCCAGCTATTATTCTCATCCGGGGGTTTAGTTTGAAGTGCAGTTCCGGGCGTCCTGTTTATGGGCCGGGAGCTCTTAGACCACAGATAGATAGGCGCTAGCTACCCTCTGGTCGGTACAAGAGCGTTCGTAAGTGCATCTATCGTAGAGAAACAGAAAAAGACGGAAAGCAAGTTCAGTCGTAGTTTTTGGGGCGTACCCACCACTCTCTTTGCTCTTTGAAACCTACCTGGCGTTGCTCCTTTCTCAACCTGGCGATCCGAAGGGCAGGCAGCTTAGTGAGGGCTAGGTGAGACTCGCTACGTGAGATCGACTGTATAGGTGGGCAAGGATAGTCGACTTTAGCAGGTAGGCTAGTTATTCCACCCGTGATTTTGGGCTAAGGAATTAGAGGCGTATAAGCCATGTATAGGAGTCCGCCTAATCTTTCGTACGACCTAGATGACCACATATTCCTGTTGGAAGTTATGCGGGGTATTTCAACTCTGAAAGTAAGGAAGGGAGGTGTACGCAGCTGGGCCAGGCTCGCTAGGTGAGGAAATGGCATGAGAGCTTGCGAGAGGCACAAGTAAGGGTGAGCTCGACCTTATGTGGACGGATTTTGTTCAGGTTGCTTTTTTTTACTACTAGTCTTTTGTTTTTCTTCCTATGTCCGAGACCTTGCTTTCCGCTATGCCTAGATATGCTACGATCGCACGGCATGAGATAGGGCTTCGTAAGTAAGTAGCATGCGGAGGTTTGGAACCCATCATAAACACACTTTGGAGCCCAAGCAGCACTTGTGCTAGCCACTCCACTAAAGGCGTTCGAAAAAGGTGCCTGCCCTTCGGATCGCATCTTACCGTGGGCTACAGGTGGGGTGGTTGGTACCAGGTAGGAAACTATTCTAAATAAGTGGCGGCTAGGAGTGAGACGGACTCAACCTATCCATTTGTTCGATCAGTAACATATGAAACCTCTCGGTGGGGTCTTTCTGCATGGATGAGCTTGAATGAAGCTTAGGGGGGCGGTTTGAGGGAGGGCAGCATCCGGTGTATAGGGCTTGGGTCGGGTACATGTCATTCCGGTCGGTTCGGTGATGTCACTTTGATAGCGATGAGTGCCCCACCCCACCATTTTGAAATGGCTTCTTCGTCTGGTGAAACAAACTACCGGGTAACCATCAATCACGATTATTGGGCGAGTTGGATTGGATGATTTGTCCGAAAGCGCAGGGTCGTGCTTTTCATCATATCATTCGCTACTTTTCATTCAACCTGGCGAGATCAATCCTCTAAAATCAAACGTGCAGGCGAGGGAGAGTATTGTCTGGCTCCGGCTGGCTCCCATCATTTCGGGGTAGGTCGGCAATTAATGCTTTTGCTTTGTTTGTCTTTTAGGGGTTTCCCCTTCACTCTCAGTCAAAGTTGTTTCGGTCGGTGAGCCTATGTCCTTTATTAAGGGAAGTTTACTTGTCCAATCTAAGCTAAGGTTATGTAATTACTTAGTGTAATCGCTAAGGTTATGAAATATATTCCATTAGATCTACCATTACAGGTATAACCTTTACCATTATTAGGTAGACTTTGAGCTGAAGGAGATCAAACTGAAGTACTTGGGCATGGAAGTCGTATACTACGGAGGACTACCCCCAACATTAGGATACATCTTCCTCAAAAAGAAACGACAACTCCATGGGGTTACCCCCTTCTGCCTTAGTTTACGTCATGGATGCGCAAGCAGGCTCGACTAAAAGGAGAGGATGCCCCCGGCAGGGCTCGACCGTAGGGAGAGGAAATTTCTTGTTCGTAAATGCGTATATAACACAATGCAATATCCTGCCTATGCGTAAAACGCCTAATCGCTCAGCGGGGAAACTGCTAATTCTGTCTCACTTCCCCAAATTCAATCTCTGTGTTCACTCTTTTCCGCTTTGTTCACTCCCCCTGGCTTGGCTCAGCTTGGGGCGAGGTTGCCATTCTCCCAGATGCTTTACCTTGGGTCGAGGATTCCATTCTCCGAGATCCTGTTCTTTGCCTGTCAAATTCAGAAGATCTAACTCCAATGAAAGTAACGCTACCCTTGCCCTTGCCCCAATGCCAGTAACACAGCTCTAGGGAACACAGCTCTTGACCGATGCGCTTGCTATAACCTTTCCTCTAGCCAGCACTAGACCGAGAACGAGTGACAGTAATGTACCCTTGTCCAGTGACAGTAACCCTTGCGCTTGCCCTTGCTCCTGCTCTTTTCCAGTGACCAGAAAGAAAATACATAAAGCACTGGGAGAATGAGAGTAACGTACCCTTGCCCTGATGCCAGTAACACATCTCTAAGAATAAACCAATAACCATCTCTTGTACACTTGCTCTTGCCCTTGCCCCAACCTTTCCCTTTGGCCGTAACACAGCTCTGAGCCTTTTCCCAGACATAACACCGTACCAGAGCTACCCGACAGTGGACCTATGCCCGTACACAGCTCCAACAGTAACCGTCTACAGCTACCCGACAGTAACCTTTCCGCAGCTCTTGTTAGCTGTTATTTTGACCCTTTCTCCTGCCCTTGCTTGCTTTTGACCGATGCTATTGACCGATGCCTTTCCCCTGTCCTTGCCCTTTCCCCAGTGATCGTAACGTACCCTTTCCCCAGTGCCTTAACACCAACACTAGCACTAGACCTTTCCTGTGCCCTTGCTACAACCTTTCCCCAGACATAACACCGTACCACATTGGTACCCTTCCTTCTTCTTTTCAGGAAGACTATACCTCCAAAGATGGTCTATTCCTACTTCCCCCCGAACTCCCCGCCAGCAAGCGAAGCGATAAGTCAACCACGCTAGCTAATCATAAGGAAGGCAACAGATGTGGGAAAGATGGCGAACGTATGAAGTAGACAGAAGTGGGAAAGGGTGCTAGGATCACCTCAATCAAATGGACAAGTTAAACGTAGATATGCGAGTTGTTAGGGTAATTGGTACAACACCGGGGACTACATCCGAGTGCCCTCCGCTCGGCCAGCAGCATATACACTTATAATATAATAAGGAGGGGTATGTTCCCGCAGTGCTCCAAATAGTCTCATGTCAGAAGGAATATATCCATTTAGTTAGTTAAAAGGAATACTGGCTAGCTAGCTATCAGAGATAAAAATGAAAGGGTATAGTTTAGTAACAAGAATATCCATTTGAGATCCCAGATGACTAGTATTCATATTTCCAATCAAAAAGATGTTGTTACTAAATGTGAAATTAGGAGGTTTTGGTAATATGTCCCAACCCGACAAACCATGGTGGGGATATTTTCTATTCCAAGTGGTGTACTTAAGAGCTCTCTATTTATTAGTTCAGAAGGACTCCTGTATCAGCAGGGAGAAACCTCATGGAAAGGGTATAGTTTATTAACAATAATCTCCCCTACCCTATCGGTTGTGCAACCTCATCAGCTGCCCCTATGATAGTGCTGCCCCTATAAGCAAGGAATCATGGCTATCAGAGATAAACATTATGAAATGGCATGTTCCAGGAAGAATCAAATCTATTTTCGTATCCCGATAGCTCTATCATGTGATTCCTCGGACTCATCAAAATGAGGTTGTAATTAAGGTCCGTTAGGTCTTGCCCTTCCGAGGGCAAGGAGAAACAAAAAATGAAAAGGTTTTTCAATCTGGTCACAACAAAAAAACAAAGACTGAGCTTGGGGCTCTTGGGAATGACCAACCTTACTACCCTCACTCACTAACTTCCTGGGCACGTGGTAACTTGAATAGCTGCTATAGTCCCTTCTCCCTTAGTAGGTATGGTGGTGCCCGACCGAATAACCTGAGGCCATAGAGAGAGAGTTTCTGTAACGACATCAAATTAGATGAAGTTGTCATATTGTCCCAAACCCTGCCTGCCTTGACCGAACCTGAGAGGCCATTGAGAAATCAATGTCTGGTGGGTGTAAGAAAGAAAAGTTTTATGTATAGTGAGCGTACATGGAACTTATTATTAATGCATGGACTAATAAGAAAGTCTATTAATTTAGAACATAGCCAAGAGTGTTCTTAAAGTTAAGCTAAATAAAATGGACAAGTATAACGTATATATGCCAGTATCATCTTTATTAAGTCCACATGCACACTAAGAACTACTATAACTACTAGCTGAAGTCCATCAATATGGACCCAATCAGAAGTCCCAAGCAAGCGGAACACCTCTTGAGACAATGACTCTTATTGGTGTAATGCTCTCACACCATAGTGCCATCGCTGTTTCCTTTGTCGGATCGGCGGAGGATTTAGCCTCTCCCCCATTGTATTAGCGGAGTAGTAGCCTAGGTAATAGAGCCAATAGAGCTAGTGGAAATTAACAACCACCTACCTCCTGTTGTGAAAGGGTCATGGGTAGTGCTGCTGTTGTTAAGGCCTGTTGATGAGCTAGCTGTCTCTACACAACAACTCTGAGATACACAACTTGAAAACGTAGACATGAAAATGAAACGTAGAGATGCTGGTATTTATATGTAAAGTCTCCATTCTTTATTCATTCAATTAGTCCCCTTCCTTTACTAAACCTTGAAAGACTGGGAGATTCCCTTCCAAGCAAACAATAACATGGAAGGTTTTAACTACTTGCCCTTACACCCAAAGATAGAGAAGATATTTTGTGCGGGGAAATGGGATACTACGTATACCTATAACTCTATTCTTATTGGGTATGTTGGCCTGAAAGGGGGAGACTTCTATCATAAAAAACGACTTTGAATGGGTATGGATAAGGAAGGGTAACGTAGAGATGCAACACGTCTTAAATTCTCTTGAGTCAAACTCTTTCTCTTAGGTGGTGTCCATTTGATGTTTTCTTTTTCGTTCCAAATGCATGTTTTGGTTGTTGTCGGAGCCTGCCCTTCTTAAGAAATCAAAAATTGAAGTGAGTTCCAACGTCGCGAACTGTGCAACTTGGCATGCCTATTGGGAGGGTTCTCGGCAACTGGTGGGGACTAATAACCTCTCCAACTAACCTTCTTGCCTGGGCCCAGGGATTCTATTTAAAATGTAACACTGGGAATTTGGATTAAATACAGAAACATAGCACAATTCCTAGTTGATAGAGCCCGATCCACATTCGCCTCATTCATTTTACCCATTTCCATCTGTTAAAGAACTAGAACTGGGTATTAGATATATTTAACCAAGGGATTTGGGGTCGTTTTACTCTCTCTCTTTCAAAACTCTCTTTCAAACAGTAGACTTTCCGTTCCTTCCCGAGAAGTGCTATCTCATCTGGGCCTCCTATGATCTTACTTATCTCACCCTCCCGGGCCCCACCTACTCTTATCCCACCCACCCTTTCTTTCCCGGTGAAAGCTCAATTCCTAGGGGGGACGAGCTCGGCCTATAAAAGCACTCATTCTATTCTTAGCTTCCCTCATTTTGACTTAGACTTAGACTTAGCTCGTTCTATTCTCCAACCCATTCGTTCAGTAGCAAGCCCTCGAAAGCAGATTTGGGGCGGGAGGGATATAGAATGACGAGGGGACAATGCCTCGAATCTAGAATGTGCAATGACTCAGGTCTTAAATGCTATGGAGAAAGAGAGGTAGGTAAGGGCCTGGTAAATGAATTGAATGGGATGGTGTCTTAGCGGAGGGAATGAATAAGTAGGACCAAGCAGTCCAAAGCTGAGAAGGCTTCTCCCACCGAAAAAGAAATCCTATCGAACCGAGTCCTTCTCGGGAAAGACTCCATCGTTGCTTCGTGGAACGCCAAGTGGGGAATGGGCGGATCCTTATACAATCAAGGTCAAGGAAGAGCCAGAGTCCCTCTTATCACGAGAGATGAGTTGCGAATCTTTGGAGTACTACTTCATCCTTCTCTTCTCTCCAGGGGCAGGGCAGTATAGCCGTAACGAAAATGCGTAATAATCGAACCTTGTGCTCTCCGGACTGAACGTGGAAGTTTCCAATCATACGGCTGGGCTAAGGCTAACATTTCCCTCCGTTGCTACAGAGAGGGAGTTCAGAGGGTCAGAGACAATGAGACTCTGTCCTATCTGTTCCTGTAGATCACCCTGAAACGTCGGGGCGGGACTTGAAGATACCGAACTCCCCGAACGGGATCCGTAAGGGAATGTCTCTCAGATCCCATCCGGACGTCTTCGATGGACAAAAGGCAGTGGGCCCTGGAGATTCTGTGTATGGCTCCTATGTTCTCCGTACCCGCAGCAGTTCCTGGTGCCGAGTCAACGGGGTGGGTTACTTCATGGAGAGAGCCAGGGAGGCGATAACATGTCGGAGTGTACGCATGGACTCATGTATATTCACGTCCGATATGGTCCAGATGTGTCAGAGTCTCAGATACGTTCCTCCCACCCGTAGGACCCGAGGTGATGTCTTTGGGACCGAGAAGGCCTCACCAATTCCTAGAAAAAAGGGCTGCTAACGCTGATGGATGCATCTCCTCTCGTCATCCACGGCCGGCCAGAGGACATTGAACTATGAGGCATTTGTGACGATACCGCCGATCCGGCCCCGGTATTGGAGAGTCTGAGGTCGTACTGCAAGGTGACCTCCTTCCCTTTCTTCTTCTTCTAAAGGCAGGCCAGCCTCAATATCTAAGGCGAGTGATCAGCATTATATATATAGGATGCATAACTAAATAAATCAAAGCGTAATTACATATATAATGACCAGCCCCTGACATAGTGAAAGGATATTATAAGCCATCTTTCAACTGATTGCCTACCTACCTAACTAAAGGTGCTGAACCTTACCTGCCTACTTAGATGGATGTATTGCGCATCTCAGTAGATTCTGCCAGTGAAAGCCAAGCAAAGCCAAGGAAATAATAAATCCATCTTAGCTTTAAGGACCCCAAGGTGAAACCATTACGCGTATGAAAGGCCAGTCATTCAACATAGGTCATCAAAATGATCTTGGACGACCCCAACCAAAGCACGAAAGCCAAGATCTTTCATGAAATTGATTCCTGCTCGAATTCGAACAGTGTATAACCACATGGATAAGCTCACATTAACCCG